>JABAOE010002439.1_pt1 | contig 31066 bp, 43 predicted proteins | sample 7062141 | NCBI WGS metagenome assembly JABAOE01 (sample SAMN14538627, study PRJNA623070) | marine sediment metagenome | biome: marine biome [ENVO:00000428]; feature: marine pelagic biome [ENVO:01000023]; material: deep marine sediment [ENVO:00002113] | place: India: Gulf of Khambhat ...
AACAGTTTTCAATGACACCATCCGGTCCACTCCCACTGTATATTCAAAATTTTTAGAATCCTTTGTTCATAAGTTCTTAATCTATGGAGAAATCATATTTGCAGGACTTCTCAGAGTTAAATATTAGAAAATAAATGGTTGATCATGGGACTAGGTAAAACTCTCTCAGAAACTCTTGTCAGAGACATCATGTCAAAGTCACTTATTATGGCAGACCCATCAACCACATTGTACCAGATAGCAAAGTTGATGGAGCAAGGAGTAGGTTCAATCTTTGTGAAAAAAGATGGCATTCCTGCAGGAATCATTACAGACAGAGACTTTGCTATTTTGACTGCGGCTAACAGAATCTTGCTTGACACACCTGTGGAAAATGTGGCATCGTATCCCCTCAAGACAATCGGACCAGATGCATCTGTCTTTGATGCTGCAGCTGCAATGTCTGAAGCAAAAATCAGAAAACTTGCAGTTGTTGAAAACGACAAGGTGGTAGGAATTATCACGTCAACTGACATTGTCAATCTTGTTGGAAAAAACAAGAATTAATGCCAAAGAAATAATCAGCCTCGTCTAATGCGATAATTCTAATTCTTTTGATTTTTTATTGAAAAAAATTTAGAATAAAAAAAGGATGTAATTTAAGAAAAACAAAACTGCAAATCTTAAATCAACAAAATTTTTCTTAACCTATGCTTCCGTTTTTTTTACGTTTGTAGCATTAGGGCCCTTTGGTCCTTCTCCGACCTCAAACTCAACTTTATCACCTTCTCTCAAGAATCCACCTTCAACGTTTGATTTATGAACAAACAAATCGTCGCCAGATTCTCTTTCGATAAAGCCGAAACCTTTGGTACGGTTGAACCATTTTATGGTACCTTGTTCCATGTTACTGATATCAGAGGATAGTCCTGAGTATATTAACATAAGTAATTGAATTAAGAAAGTTTCAGCCTGAAAATATCTAATGATGATCAGAAATCAGTTGGAATGTGTTTACTTTCTTTTAACCAATCAACTTGTGGTAAGGTGAATCTCCAAACAATATCACCTCTTTCAGAATCTTTGAAATCCCAGGGAGCGATAATTACAATGTCATTATCACGAATCCAAATTCTTCTTTTGAGTTTTCCTCTTATTCTTCCTCGTCTAGTTATTCCGTCACTGCATTTTACAACAACGTTTTCACCACCGAGCATTTTGATTACCCTTCCAAAAAGCTCGCCCTCTTCGGGCATACGCATTTCTTTTAGCTCACTTTCACTTTTTACTTGTCGTTTTCCCACAAGTTAATTCCAAGTTTTTTGTATATAATTGTGGGGATTTTATTTTTGAAATCTAAGCGTAGTTATAAAGGAAAAGTTTGCCAATGAGTTTTATTTGTAAAAAATTATTGCAGAATGTGGATTTTAATTGTATTAAGGATTGTTCGCAATGCTGTGTTGAAAGAGAATATTATCCTTCAAAAAAATTTGGTAAAGTTGGAGTGTTAATTCTGCCAGAAGAAAAAAACAGGATTGAATCTTTTGCAAAAATTATGAATATTGATGTCACAATACTTCCAAGAATTGGGATTTCTAATGAAAATTCTGAAAAGCCAGAGAAGATTTTAGCATACCAGCTAATGGGAAAAGAAGCAAATGGAAACACATGCCCCTTTCTAGATACTGAATCATCAGAAAGATCACCTCATGGGGGTTTTCTTTGTAAAATTTATCAGGGCAGGCCTCTTGCCTGCAGCGCTTATCCAGTAATAGATTCTAATCCAATTACTCTTGATCAAAAATGTAAATTTTGTAAAGAAAAAGGAAATGCTAAATCTAATTTGGATTTAGAAGTAGAATCCCTGCTAAAAATTAAAGATAAAATGAACACCAATGCGCCACAAATCTGGAGATATGCCACAGGCATTGGTGAAGATGTGGATGCAGAAATTATTGAATCAGGTTGGATTTTAGATTCGTAGTTTTTTTTTAGACTAGAGATTCTTTTTTGATGCAAGGTTTGTTAAAGAATCTACTTTTTGGTTTCTTCTTTTTTGAATTAGACTGTACATGATCATTCCTACATTGATTATAGAAACTATCTCTATCAAGTCAACACCGTACAAAAGCCAGTCGATTGCAGGATGAACTCTGCTGACAACGCCCATTTCTAAATACAAATCTGCATTCCAAATCATGTGTGGAATTTGTATGAATTGGATTATAGCAATAATTACTACACTTCCGAGAATTTTATTTTCATACCATTTCCAAAAGCGATTCCATACGTTCATACTAAAAATTATTTTTACAGAAGATAAACAATTCGAAAATTAGTAAAAACTAATTAGACTAAACTAATTTTGTTACGACTAGACATTCCAAAAAATTGTTAAGCGCAGCTAACATTTTAAAATTAGAATGCAAAAATATTTGCTAATAAAATGACAAAACAATGTGAACATTTTAAACATGAAAAACAAAACATTTCACAAAAAACAAAAGGATGTCAAGAATGTGAAAAAGAACATTTGCCATGGGTTGCAATCAGAATGTGTCTCACATGTGGTCATGTAGGTTGTTGTGATTCTTCTGTTGGAAGACATGCTACAAAGCATTTTGAGGAAACAGGACATCCGGTAATGATAGCAGTTCCTGACAAATCATGGAAATGGTGTTATATTCACAAAGAATACTATTGATATTTTAATGGTGAAATACAACGCAGAAAAGTGTCAAAGTACGAATTAAGTGAGTGGGATCTATCTGAATTAGTAAAAAATCCAAAAGATCCTTCTTTTGAAAAAAAGATCAAACTTGTTCAAAAAAAATCCCAGCAATTTGAAAAGATAAAATCAAAATTAAACCCAAAAATGTCTACTAAGGAATTTAAGAAAATTCTTGCAGAATTAGAAGAAATTTCTGAAAAAATGAGCGTGGTTGGAGGATATGCATCATTATCATATTCTGCCAATACACAGTCAGATGAAGCAACTTCATTGCTCACTAGAATGACAAAGTTAGGATCTGACATCTCTAATCGAGTTTTGTTCTTTGATTTGTGGTGGAAAAAAGCAATTGATGAGAAAAATGCAAAACGTCTGATAAAAGAATCGGGAGACTTGTCACAATATTTGAAGCATAAAAGATTGTTAGCAAAATATGCACTCAGTGAACCTGAAGAGCGAATAATCAATACATTAGATGTCACAGGTGCAACGGCTTTGGTGAAACTTTATGATAAAATCACCAATGCATTTGAATACAAAGTAAAGATTGATGGCAAAGAAAAAAAGCTAACACGAGAAGAGCTTACAACACTAGTTCGAAGTACAAAATCAAAGACTAGGGAAGCTGCATACAGATCACTTTTAACAAAATTTTCCCAAAACAAAGGAGTCTTAGGAGAAATTTATCAAAATATTGTTCTTAATTGGAAAGATGAAGGAATTGAGATTAGAGGATATCCATCGCCAATTTCCATGAGAAATATTGGAAATGATGTCAATGATAAAACAGTAGAATCTTTACTCCAAGTTTGTAATCGCAATACCAATGTTTTCCAAAAGTTTTTTTTAGAAAAAGCAAAGATGTTAGGATTAAAAAAATTAAGACGGTACGACCTTTATGCTCCAGCTACAGCCAAAATTAAAGAAAAAAATTATCCTTATGATAAATCAGTCAAACTTGTCTTTGAATCTTTAGCAAAATTTAGTCCCAAACTATCTGATTATGCCAAAAAAGTTTTTGATGAAAAACATGTTGATTCAGAAATTAGAGCTGGAAAAAGGGATGGAGCTTTTTGTAGTACATTATCTCCAAAGATTACTCCTTATGTATTGGTAAATTTTACGGGAAAATCACGCGATGTTTTTACTTTGGCACACGAGCTTGGTCATGCTGTTCATAGTCAAGCTGCAGCAAACAAATCAATACTTGTTCAAGATGCACCTCTGCCTCTTGCTGAAACAGCATCAACATTTTCAGAATTACTTCTCTATGATAATTTGGCAGATAAAATTAGTGATGATGAGAAAAAAGTAATGTTGGCTGAAAAAATTGATGATCTATATGCAACTATTATGAGACAGTCATTTTTCACACTCTTTGAGGTAGATGCACATAAGCAAATTGCTCAAAGTACCACAGTAGATGAGTTATCAAAGACATATCTAAAAAATCTCCATACTCAGTTTGGAGATTCAGTTAAACTTACAGATGATTTTGCAATAGAGTGGAGCGGCATTCCACACTTTTATCATAGTCCTTTTTACTGCTATGCATATTCTTTTGGAAATCTTTTGGCATTATCATTGTTCCAGAGATTCAAAAAAGAAGGAAATGACTTTGTTCCATCTTATCTTGAGATTTTATCAGCTGGTGGAGCAGAAAAGCCCGAAGAACTCCTCTCAAAATATGGACTAGATATTACATCTACAAAGTTTTGGCAAGATGGATTTGATTACGTCAAAGAACAAGTCAAATCACTTTCTTCTCTGAGTTAATTTTCAAAATTTTATTACAAAATGGGGCTGGCAGCCCAACGCACGGGCTGCCAGTCTTGTTCCCCGATCGGTTTGAATCGATGTCAATGAAATGGAAATGCATATGGGATTTAAACCTTTGAAGAATTTTATTCAGTTTTTCCAGAGTAACCTTAATAGTTTTAATCAGAAACGAGCACTTTGTGAATAAAAAAATTGTATTTTTTGCGACAGTTACATTGGTAGCATTTAGTTTTTCATATGTTTATGGGCAAGAGATTCAGCTTGCTACTTTTCAAGAGTCAGCACAAATTGTAGTTGATCAAAAAATCTCAAAAAATGTAACAGCATCAATAACTCTTCAGAGTACTAGTAATCAAGAGATGAAGATACCGTCTGAGTTAGAAAGTCGAATCTTAGATGATGGAAGAATAATTGCTGTTGTTATCACTAATGAGGAAAATTGTATTTTGGGCGTAGTAGGTGAATCGTGTATCTTGATTAATGTGAAAAGAGATGATTCATGGAAAGGAATTTTTGAAACTCAAGATGAAACAAAAATTATAGGTGATGCATATATTGAAGAAATTAACGGCTTTTTTGATTCAGAGGCAGAATATCATTCAGTGTTTCTTCATCACAGAGATGAAACCAATGTAGCATTAGAGACATCAGGAGTTATTTCTGGAAGAGATACGGTTTCTGCTGTATATACGATGCCACCACAAGCCACAGATTCAATGTATGAAAAAATATCTGCTATTTTGCTTCCAAAGTTGATTAGAGATTCAGGAGGGTTTTATGAAGTTGCAAAAAATTTGTCAACTGAACAAAATGCAAAGATGACATTTTCTATGATTCCAAGTGACGGAAGAGCACTTTATCAATTAAAGTTATCAGTGGATTATCCAAATCAAGAATTTCCATTAAAGAGTCTAAAACCTTTAGAATTTTTCAACACAAATGAGTTAAAACGCTCAGATTATTTTTCACAAGGATTCTATCCTTTGAATTCTCTTTTACAAGTAGTAATTCTATCTGATGAAAAAATACATCAGCTAAAACCAAATCTTTTGAAAACTGAAACAAGAAATGGAATGGAAGTTCCTATTGATTTTACTAAAAATGGATGGATGATAGTTGAAGATAACCAAGAAAGACAAGAACTCATGTATCTTTTTGGAGATGATTTTTCAATCAGAAATAACGAGTTGGAGATACAATTCCCCTCAATTCTAGAAGAAGTGCCTACAACCACATCAGAATCTGATGAATCAGTAATTATTGTTGGAATAATTGTGGCCGCAGCTATTGGAGCTGCAATTTTCTATTTGAAAGGATATAAGAAAAATCCTTAAAGAATCAATACTGCTGCAGCAAAAACAGTAGTCCACTTGCCATCTTTGTTTCCTTTGGCAGTTTGAGTAATGTTTGATGTTTTGTAAATTTCACCTGAGATATTCCATTGTTGCCTCTTTTCATCCCAGCTTTTGTCAATATCAAAAGGAATACCAAGTGAGGATGCAAGCATTTGTGCGGCAATATCCTCTGCATAATCACCTGCCTGTTTTTCTGCTTGCCCAAAGGAATCATATTCAGAAAGATATCCATAACGATTAGGGTCTTTTGGTCGTGCAATACCAACTGAAGCAGCAGTTAATCTATGTGGCTCGTTTGTTTGATTCTTAGAATATATTGTAAAGAGAATTTGTCCAGGTTTGATAAGCTTGAGGCCTTCATTTCGAGATACTAGCTTTGCATGTGGAGGAAAAATACTAGAAATCAAAACAAGGTTTGTACCAGCAATCCCAGCATCTCTAAGGGCATATTCAAAACTTGTGAGCTTGTCTTCGTGAACTCCTTTGCCTTTTGTAAGGAATAATTTCTTTGCAACAAGATCAAGCATGACTTATTTTTTCAACTAGTTTAATTATTTATACTTTGATTGAATGTCAAAATTTTAGTTGAGTTGTTTTAGAAAATCAAGAATTTCATTGCCATGATTTTCTACATTAATATCTCGAAGAATTTTACGAATTATGCCTTTTTTGTCTATAATGAAAGTTGAACGTTTTGCAAGACCGGCGATGTTTAGGCCAGCATATTTTTTACACGTATTTTTGGAGGAATCACTCAGATGAAGATATGGAATATTGTATTCCTCAACAAATTTTTTCTGTGAATCAACAGTATCAATTGAGATTGCAAATAAGGCAGAATCTGTTGCTTGAATTTCTGGAAAAACCGAGATAACGCTTTCTGCCATCTTGTAGACTTTTTTTGAAGGGCATGCAAAGAGATGATTCTTTGGATAAAAGCACAAAACCACATTTTTCTTGTCTTTAAATGATTCAAGTGAGACTTTGGTCCCATCATTAGATTCTAACTCAAAATTTGGCGCGGTGTCCCCTTCTAACATTTCTAGAAAATCTTCTCATCATGAATATATAACAAATGGTTTGTGAGTGTGATCATTTCTTACTAGAATATTTATACTATGATTCGAATCATGTTATGTTTTGGATTTATCATTTTTAGAGTCTGATGCCTTTGTAATTGGATATTATGTGCTTACAGTAGGTGCATCACTGGCATTAATTAAAGAGACAAAAAGCAGGTGGCATGACCTCAAAAAAGGAATAAAATCTGTAAAGTACGCTCCAATTACTTTTGGAATTATTACTGTTTATGCACTGTTTTTATTTGATTTTCTAGATACGATTCCTATTCTTAATTGGAGTTGGTTAGGGTACAATATTGCCTTTGGCCCCTTTGCAGAACAAGGAATTTGGGGAATTCTTCCTTTTATTCCACTACTGATCTACATGTTTATTCATATTAATTACATTGAAGAGCTTTATTTTCGAAAATCAAAAAAGATGGTAATAGTTTGGGCTTTGATTCACATTGCAATGGGAATAAAAGTACATACAGCTTTAATGTTACTCCCTATAGGATTTTTGTTCAAGTATATCTATGACAAAAAAGGACTCAATCATTCGTATGCAATGCATTTTGCAACGAACATAATGGTTGTAATGTCACTTTTTCTTTCGTTTATCTCGTAGTTTTGGTTCCTGAGTAAGAAAAACCCATCCAAAAAAACCACCAAGACAGATGTTAATGACTGCCAAAAATGTCACCATAAATTGGTGCTGTGATAGTCCCATTGCAATTCCTGCAGCTCCAGTTCCAAAAAATGCAAGCATAATTATCTTTAGTTTTTTTGGAGGAATATACCTCATCGATTTGCTCTAGAACTGACATAATAAAAACTGAAAGACTTTAAACCATCAAAATTTTCATTTTATCTCGTGCCAATGTAGCTCAGCCTGGCTAGAGCATTCGCCTTGTAAGCGAAAGGTCATGGGTTCAGATCCCATCATTGGCTCTTTTAGTTTACCAAACTAGCTCGATTCCAATTAACAATGGTTTATTATACGTAAAAAAGGCAATAAAATTGAAAATAATGATAGATTGGCAATGATGCTTTCTGTCATTGCTTTAGAGAAGAAAATAAAATGACAAAATTTAGTGAATTAGGAGTAAGACAAGAGATACTAGATGCTCTTGAAGATTTAGGTTTCAAAGAAGCTTTTCCAATACAAGAAGCTACAATTCCAATTCTCCTAATGGGGAGAGATGTAATAGGTCAAGCACATACAGGAACTGGAAAAACAGGTGCATATTCAATCTCTATGTTAAACCAGATAACACCAAAAAATGGAATTCAGGGATTAATTTTAACGCCAACAAGAGAGCTTGCAGTGCAAGTAACAGAAGAGATTAACAAATTTGCAAAATACAGTGGCATCAAGGCAGTTTCAATTTATGGCGGTCAAGGAATGGGAGTACAGCTTGGAGCATTATCTAGAGGGGTTGAAATTGTTGTAGCAACTCCAGGTAGATTGATAGATCATTTGAAGCGTGGTTCAATTGAACTCAAAAATGTTGGCCATGTTGTACTTGATGAAGCAGATACCATGCTAGATATGGGATTTATTGATGACATTCAATTCATTTTAGATCTTACTCCTGAAGAAAAAGTAATGTCGTTATTTTCTGCTACAATGCCTGTAGAAATTTTACGTTTATCAGAAGAATATCTCAGAAATCCAAAGCAATTCTTGCTAGATGCTGATGATCTTAGTGGTGAAGGAATCGAGCAGGCTTACCTTGTAATCAAAGATAGAGACAAAATAAAGTACCTTGTTGATTTCATTAAAGAAAACAAGAAAGGTCAGACAATTGTTTTTTGTTCAACTAAAAATCGAACAAGAGACGTAACAAGAATGCTTCATAAAAATAATTTTGATGCAGTTGCAATCGAAGGCGATATGTCACAGCATAGACGTGAACAATCAATGTCAAAGTTCCGACAAGGCAAAGCAGATATTCTTGTAGCAACCGATGTTGCCGCTAGAGGAATTGATGTTCCACAAGTTGCACTAGTGATAAATTATGATATTCCAAATCAAGAGATGGTTTACTTTCACAGAATAGGAAGAACTGCTCGTGCAGGTGCCAAAGGAAGAGCAATTACCTTAGTATCATATTCATCTGTAGGTGATTTCAATATAATCAAACGTCAAATCAAAGTAAGTATGAAAGACCTGAACAAGGAGATGGGAATTGAAATTAGTATTCCAGATCCTCTGAAAAGGGAGACAGGTCCAAGAAGGTTTGGAACTTTCCAAAAAGCATCTACAAGAAGAGGCTCAGGACCACGTAGAGGTGATACCAGAGATGAAAGACAAAGATTTGGTAGAAAGAAAAGAGGCGGCGATAGACGTTACGGAGATAAAAAATACTATGGCCTAAGAAGTCGTTGGTAATTTTTGATATTTATTTTTAAGATTTAAAGACAAGTGGCAACAAAACAAAGTGAAGAAAATAGATGCATGTTGGATACATTTTACTCAATTGTGATCTTGGTGCAGAAGAATACATTGTTGAAGAATTGAGACAAATTCCTGAAGTAAAAAACGCATATCTTACTTTTGGGGCATATGATGTAATAGCAGAAGTTCATGCTAACACTCAAGAAGAATTTGAAAAGACAGTAGCCACTAAAATTAGAAAATTAGCTAGAGTTGTTAGTACAATGACTCTTAATGTGATTAATCCCGAATGATTGTTATACTGGCTAGCAAAAATTTGAAGTGAGATGGAAAAAATAGACTATGAAGGAACTGTTTGGGCAATCAATCATAATAATCCTGAAGAGCTAGTCGCTCATTGTGTAAAGAAACTACAAGATTATGGGGTGAAAAAAGAAGATATCGTTTTAACTGATGCTCCAGACAATGTCAAAGTTGGTGCAATAGTTGTAGAGATTTGGCCACATCATCTTGATGTTGCAAGAGTAAGGACAATTAGAAACGAGTCTTTTATCAGCGGCACAGTAATGACTATAGAACTTCAAACTGATGCTGAAGGAAACTATATCGATTAGTTTTGAAAAAAAAGCAAAAGCGTGGTATTATTTTATCTGGAGTAGGTGCAATTGCTATTGCATTAATGATTATTTTTAATTATTCTGCTGAACAAACAAGGATTCAAGGATTTAATTTTGGAAATGAATTACTGCAGATTCAAGAAGATTTGAAGGATTTGCAAGAAGAATTTGAAGCAAATTTAAGCATGTATAATGATGGGGATTTAACGAAGGAAAAATTTTTGGAATTTGCACCATCACATATCAAAGAAATGGAAGATTTGATCCTAAGATATGATTATCTGAGTCCATCATCATCCTTTGTTGATTCTGTTGATTTGTTAAAATTATCAGCTGAATCTCAGTTAGAAAGTCAAAAGCGACTATTTAGTTGGGTAGAAACAGGAGATAAAGCTGACCTCATTATAGCAAATATGACACACCAGCAATCCTTTGAATTTGAAATGGCAGGACTAGCCAGCTATAACGAAGCAAAAGCTGGCAATCAACCATAAAACTTCTTTAATCATGCTCACGTAAAATTTTCTAATGAAATATTTTTTGTTAGTAATTCCAGTACTTTTATTATTTTCAAATGTTTGGGCTGAAGTTTTCATTCAAAATGATCGACATTATATCGGCGATGATGGAACTCTCCACATTGTTGGAGAAATTAAAAATGAACTCACAGTTCCATTGAATCAAGTCGATGTTTATGTTACGATTTACTCAAGTGATAATGAAGTTATTGATGAGAGACATACAACTTCTCTTGTTAATACAATAATGCCTGAAATGAAAGCACCTTTTGACTTTATCATTACAGGAAATACTGCAAAAGAAGATATTCATTATTCACTATTATTTGACTATAAAGTAGCCTCGCCAAAAAATCAAGTAATTGATGTAACATCTTCTGAAATGAGTCGAGATGATTTTAACAATTTGATGATTACCGGAACTATTACAAATTTTGGGGATATTACAGCAAATACAGTATCGGTTGTTGCAACCCTTTATGATAAAGAAGGAAATGTTGTTGTAGTATCTAAGGACCATATTGAACCGGATTATCTAAGGTCTTCAGATGAAACTTTTTTTCTAGTTTCAGTTCCAGATAAAATACAAACAAACAATGTAGTAGATTATTCGATTGTTGCTGAATCTGAAGAATATGCAGCAGCTCCAGAATTTCCATTGGGTTCAGGAATTTTGCTTGCAGGCTCTGTAGGAGCATATTTGGCATTAACAAGATTTTGGAAGAGATCTATAACAGGCCTTGTTGCTGCATCTGATTTAAGATAGGCTCAATTTCAGAAATTATTTCATTTTTTTCTAAAGGTTTTGGTATTGAAAATTTGATTGGAAAAGTTATGCTAAGCATATCTTGATCAGTATGAGAAATACGAACCCAGTGGTGCTGATTACTCATCTTTGATAGGAATTCTTTCCATTTTGAAATTCTCTCACCGGCATTAATTATTTGAGATTCTAAATTTTCTATATTCGATTCATATTCAGAATCAAATATTCCAAACTTTACCATCGGAACCATTAAGAATCCTCCAGGAATTTTGTCATGGTTTTTGAGCATTTTTTCAATTATTTCTTCTTGCTTTTCTTTTGGAAAGATTTCGCCATAGTCGGGATCAAAATATCCAGCTATATTCTTTTGAGAATCATATATTCTAAAATAATCTTCTTCTAACTCTAGTTTCCACATAAACCAACTAAAGGATGTGAAATTAAATAAACCATCTACCGGATTGTTTCTTAAAATTTAGTTTATTTTTAACAAATTACTAGATTTCAAGTATTCAATAAGAGGAAGATACATTGGCGATTTCAAAAGAAACTAAAGATTTCATAGATAGTTTGATTGATTATTACATTAGTGAGGCTGCATCCTACAAGCAAATTGCAGAAGCATACGTCCCTGAAGTTGAATCAGTGACAGATACTGCTTTTGGAATTATTACAGGATGTGTTTATTCAGGATTTTTGCAAGCATATCAAAATCAGCAAAAAACAGCACAGTTAGAAGATGTTCAAGAATTCAATAAAATTCTAAAAAATAGAGCTCCATTGATAAAAAAAGCTCTCTTAGAAGAAAATCCAAATAACTCTGAAAGGAAAACAGAGTCAGAAGAATAATTTTTGGGTTTAAGAAACTGGTCCCAAGAGGGACTCAGTTTCTCAATACTCTATCTCGGGATTTGGTCGTGGCATCGCAGGATAATGTGAGAGTAAATTTCTTGCGATGGGTAAACTAAGGCATTTTGTATTAAAACACTTACGTAGAAATGATTAGTGAATCGATTCTAAGAGGGTAGAATTTAATTCTGCTGCGGAGTATCACAAAATGTGAAATTAACTGGAAGTAAGATAATTTTTGGTTTAGGAGTTGGTTCAGCTTTTGCTATGATGGTTTTTGTCCTAATCATGGCTTTTGATTAGTCAAAATCTAGTTTTCTTAATCTCAGCCATTAAGTATGTGTTTATCCTAAACAGAACATGTCACAGCAGACTGTAAAAAAGTCAGGAATAATGATCTTATTTGTCGTATTTTCATTTGTATTTTTAGGAATAATTTTTTCGTTAACTACAGATATTTCAGTCAGTGCAGGAAAAGAAATCTCATACCCATCTTGGGTAATTATTGCATATGTAGCGGGACTTTCAATGATAGTACTTCCCTGTACATTGCCTCTTGTGTTTATTATTGTGCCACTAAGCATGGGGCAGAATTACAAAAAAGGATTAACAATGTCAATTTTGTTTGGAGCAGGATTAACCACAACAATTGCTTTTTATGGATTGGGAGTTGCTGCACTAGGAAAAACTGCATCTCTAGATCAAATTTCAACAATCATGTTTTTGATTGCAGGTATTGCAGGATTCGTTTTTGGTTTGTCTCAACTAAAACTTGTACAATTTAGAATGCCAGCATATGCTGGCACACCCAAGTTTATTCAAAATAGAGGAGATTACTCAAAATCATTTTTCATGGGATTGCTTTTAGGAAATGCAGGTGTTGGATGTCCTAATCCATTGTTTTATTGGTTATTGATCTACATTGCAGGAACAGGTAGTTTGGAAATTGGCTCGTCTTTAGGAATTGTTCACGGGGTTGGAAGAGCACTTCCTCTTGTTTTATTTTCTTTATTGGCAATTCTTGGGATAAATGCAACAAAAAGTCTAGCTAACAATAGGATTAAGATTGAAAAAATTACGGGGTGGATGTTAATAGGAGTAGGTTCGTTTTTGATTATTCAAGGAACTCCAGGAGGACATGAGTGGTACGAAGGTACAATTGTCCATATTGGATGGAATAATTTAGTTTCAATGACTCCATTACCTCCAGAATTTCATGTAGAAACTCATGAACATGAAGAGTTATTTGGATTTGAAGTTCCTAATGACGTAGTACCTCTAGTTTTGTTAGGGTTGATTTGTTTTCCGATAATATGGTATATACTGAAGAAGAAAAAAGAGATGGTCGTAACATGAAAGATCCAGTTTGTGGAATGGAAGTTGATGAAAAAAATGAACCAATTGAACATGAAGGAAAAAAATACTATTTTTGTTGTGCAACATGCAGGTGGGCTTTTGAAAACAATCCTAAACAATTCTTAGAATCATGAATGTGGAAATTCTAACAACTCCTGATTGTTCTAATTGCAGTGTTGTTGAAAAAATGTTAGATGATATGGGTGTTCCTTACAATGTAATTGATGTTACGGAAAAAACAGAATATTTGGAAAAATACAAAATTTTTACAGCTCCTGGAATTGTAATTAATGGAAATTTGGAATTTATAGGTGTGCCAAAAAAGAAAGATTTAGAAATTAAATTGGCAGAGGCAAATTAACCATTATGGCCGAAGTCAACGAATTTAGAATTCAACAGATTGTTGATAATGGACAGGTAGTTCAATTATCACTAGTTGAGAATGTTCAAACTGAAGCAGTTTCACAAAAGCAGATGATTAGAGAATCAGTTTCTAAGAAACTAGATTCTGAAACAAAACAACAAGTCATGCCATTATTAGATGCTATTCTCCAAGCACAGCCAACAATTAAGATAAAAAGTTACCAACAGACTGCAATTAACATTACAATGCCAAAAAACAGGTACGAAAGATTAGGTCGTCCACAAGTTGGCGAATTATTATCAATAGATTTGAAGAAAATCTAAAGATGAGATTCTATTTCTGGAAGTGTTCTTAAGGGAAGAGAGCATGTAAAGTCTTTGCAAACAAAGACTGTAGTTTTGTCTTCATAGTTTTTTCCCGAAAAGAATGGAAATTTTGAAAGGTTTTCCAATTGATTTTTGTCTTTAATTGTGACTAAGATTGATTCTGGCAAGAATTTCATAGTTAGAAATTTGTTGATTTCATTATTTGTTGGGTTTAGAACAGTTATCTCAAGGGGTTTTTGTAAAAACAAGTATATCACATTTAGAAGGTATCCAAATCCAAATGGATTTTCAGCAGCTAAAGTTGCTTGAGATTCCATTATCTTTGTAGCAACTTCTAAGAATTTTTTTTCTTGAGTAAGATGATAAAGTCTAAGCAACAAATAAGATGCTACAGAATTACCTGAAGGTAAAGACAGATCATAGTTACTTTTTGGACGAATTATCAATTTTTCATGATTATCTGCAGTCATGAAAAAGCTGTTATGTTCTGAATCCCAAAAGTGATCAATTAGATAGTTGCCAAGAGAAATTGCTTGCTGTAGGTATTTTGAATCTGGATTAATTTCAAAGATATCAAGTAATGCATTTGCAAAATATGAATAATCTTCAAGATATCCCTGTATTTTTGCAGAACCATTTTTGTAAGTACGAAGTAATTTTTCACCTTGAATTAGATTTTTACAAATAAAATCAATACAATTTTCTGCAGCACTTAGGTATGCATCTTCATTTGATACTCTATACCCTTTGGCAAATGCAGTAATCATTAATGCGTTCCAAGAAGTCAGCACCTTATCATCCAGTCCAGGTCGAATTCTTTTTGAGCGAACTTGTAATAGTTTTTCAGAACTTTTTTCAAGAATTTCTTTTACTTGCTCTTCAGTCTTTCCAAACTTGAAAGCAATTGATGACAAATTAAGATTATTGCAAAGAATGGTTTTACCTTCCCAGTTTCCCCCATCAGTCACATCATAATACAGACAAAATACTTCAGAATCACCACCTAATACTTCCTGAATCTCTTTTTTGCTCCAAACATAGAATTTTCCTTCTTCTCCTTCTGAATCAGCATCTTGTGCAGAATAGAATCCACCTTCTTTGGAAGTCATTTCACGTAAAACGAAATTCAGAGTTTTTTTCATTACTTCAAGATAAAATGGATCTTTTGTTATCTGATATGCTTCAGCATAGTTTACAGGAATTAACGCATTATCATAAAGCATTTTTTCAAAGTGTGGTACAAGCCATCTTGCATCAGTAGAGTATCGATGAAATCCACCACCAATTTGATCAAAGATTCCACCCCGTGCCATCTTATTTAATGTCTTAAGTGCAAACTCGTTGAATTTAGAAATGTTAGAAATTTTGTGATATCTAAACATAAAAGAAATGTTTGCGGCATTAGGAAATTTTGGAGCGCTTCCAAATCCACCATAAGTAGGATCTCCCATTTGAAGGAGATTAACTGCACCTTCATCTAGAATTTCTTTTCCTATTTTTGTAGAAGGATTTTCTTTTTCTAATCTATGTAAGGCGTCAATGAATTGTGATGCAGTGTTTTCAATGTCTTGTGGTTTTTCTTTCCAAGCTTGTGCTAATTGTCTGAGAATACTTCCAAAACCGGGTCTCCCATACGAGTCTAAAATTGGAAAATACGTTCCAACATAGAATGGTTTTTGATCCGGTGTCAAAAAAACACTCAATGGCCAACCACCTTGACCAGTAGTTATTTGACATGCTTTTTGGTAAATGTCATCAATATCTGGTCGTTCTTCACGATCTACTTTGATATTGATAAAATTCTCATTCATAATTTTTGCAATCTCTTCATTTTCAAATGATTCATGTGCCATAACATGACACCAATGACAAGAGCTATAACCTATGCTCAAAAAAATTGGTTTGTTTTCAGTTTTAGCTTTCTCAAGTGCTTCATCATTCCATGCATACCATTTTACTGGATTATGGGCATGTTGTAGCAAATAGGGACTTGTTTCATGAATCAAATTATTTTCTTCCACAAAATTTGTAAATCGTTTTGATATTTGTATGTAATTAGGAATAAAAAAATTAGTGCAAACTAATTAGTTTTGTCTAATTTTCCAAGTATTTAATAGAGAAAATTTTGAATAAATTGCATAATGAAAAGTTCATGCAAAGTTTGTGGGAAAAAATTTGAAAATGGGCAAAACTCTTGTTCATTTGAATGTACTATAGTTACTGCATTTTCTTAAATTCCTTCTTTGCCTTCTTCAGCTTCATAAATTGCGACATTAATTTTTGCTAGTAATTTCATTTTTGATTTGTGGGCTTTTTTGTCATGGCTGTAATCTTTTTTTTCGACTAGAATTTGTAATCGCTTTAATTCATCTAAAGTTAATTCTTTGAGGCCTTTTTTAGAAACTACTTGTAGTAGTTTTACTCTCTCTTTATCTTCAGGAGTAATTCTATAGTCCACAAAAAAAATCAGTTTACTATATGTTTAAGCTTATTCAAAGGAATCTAAAAATATCCAGTAGCAATCGGGTAAATTATGGCTGAAAAGATGCGTGCAATGGTTCTAAACAAGCTAGGGCCTATTGAATCAAAGCCACTTACATTATCACAGATTGACAGACATGAGATTAAAAGGCCAAATGAGATTTTGTTAAAAATTGAAGCGTGTGGGGTTTGTCATTCACAACTTCATGGAATCGAAGGAGACTGGAAAGAATTAGGAATTCCACCACAACTTCCAACAGTTCCAGGTCATGAGATTGTCGGAAAGATAGTTGAGGTTGGAAGTAATGTAACCAAATTCAAAGTAGGTGACAAAGCAGGTGTATCCCCACTTTTAGAATCTTGTATGAAATGCCAGTATTGTCTAGATGGAAAAGAGAATCTTTGTGATTCTATGGATGTTTTAGGTGAATCTCTAAAGGGAGGTTATTCAGAATATGTTACCGTTACAGAAGATTTTGCAACTAAAGTTCCTGATTCAATGAAGCCAGAATATGCTGCGCCATTATTTTGTGCAGGGATTACTGCTTACAAGGCAGTTAAAGCCAGTGAGCCTGCTCAAAACAAAAAAGTTGGGATTTTTGGCATAGGTGGTGTTGGCCACATGGCAATACAATTTGCAAAGTTAGAAGGATGCGATGTAATTGCAATTTCTAGAAGGCAAAAACATCTTGAAGTTGCAAAGAAGCTAGGAGCATCTGAAACAATAATTTTTGATAAGGATCAAGAGAAATTCCTAGAAGAATTGAAAAACAGAGTTGGATTGCTTGATGCTGCAATTGTTTTTGCACCAGCAGATATTGTAACAGAGGCTGCAATAAAATCCATCAAGAAAGGTGGCCTTGTAGTCATTGGAACCGTTGGCGAAGTTCCAGGTTTTGTTGCTTTTGAGGAAAAAACAATAAGAGGAACTCTCATTGGTTCACGTAAAGATATGCAAGAAGTCATTAGAATAGCAGATGAAAATAATTTGTCAGTGGTATCTGAAAAATACTCACTGGAGCAAGCCAATGAAGTTTTAGAAAAATTAAAAAATTCCGAAATAGAAGCAAGGGCGGTTTTAATTCCCTGAGTGATGATATATGGAGACGCCTGAAGAAATCAAATCATTAGAGGATGAAGTAAAGAAGTTACTGCAAGAAGACAAACTTAGATTTATTGGCATAATTAATCGAATGGGCAGAATTGTTGTACAACAATACAGAGAAGGAATAACATCTCTTCTAAAAGATCAAGAAGATAAAATGATTAGCATGCAACTTGCCTTGGAGGTTTTCCTAAGGGAAGAGTTTGATGAAAAGCTAGGCCCTATTGATTATGTATTATCTAAAAGAAAAAAAGTCAATTTGATTAGCATCCCTATTGGAAAATATCTTGTCTTGGTTTCAACCGATCCTGGTGCAGATGTGGATACTATTGCAACTAAAACAACAGAGAACTTTAGAAGTTTGTTAACTTAGATTGCGTCTCTTTTCTTAAATAAAAGGCAGTCTTTTCTTCTCTCGTGCAGTGTAAGAGATGCCATCACACAGATGAGGCTCACAAGCCTTCAGATGAGAGTAGTTCCCTTCTCAAAGTTGGTGCCTGTCAGATACCAGATTGCACTTGCCAACAGTATATTGATGCTATACCAAATATTGATGAAGATCTGCTGTAAGAAATCAATAATTCATATATCATTTTAATTGAAGGTTTTTGATGAACAAAAAATCTCCTGCTGAAGAAATGAAAAAAGAGTTAGATAATTTGTTGTCAAAAGTAAATGCTCTTGAAGTTGTCTCTTCAGATGAATATCAAAAGGGAGTAGTTAAAGTTCTAAGAGCACTAATTCAAGGTCAGATTCATTCAATTGATGAGTTTGAGCACTTAAAAAAAGCAATAGATCTTGTTACACTTCAACTCTTTGAAGTGCAAAAAAAAGTAAATTCATGATTTTACTTTAGTGTCGCTTAATCCACATTCAACACATTTCATTACAATTGTTTTTTCTAGTTCTTTTTCTTTTTTCATTTCAGAACCACAGCAAGGGCAATTCATGATTTCATTCTAAATTACAAGTTGGCTTGTACCGTAAAATAATTTTCTCAACAATTCGTTTTCTTTCATTCTCTTGTGAATTCCATAGTGGAAAAATTGAGAGATATAGATCATTTTCAGAGCCTGCATGAGAAACCCAGCACTTGAATTTTTCATTACTAGTAAAAAAATCGTCTTTGTCTGTTTTTTCACATTGGTCTGCAAAAATTATGTTATATCTATCGTCTTTGCGTGACAAAATAATGTAAACTACTTTTTCCATAGGAGGCCCCCATTCAAAGAGTTTGATTGGCCCTAGGAACTCATAATGTAGAATTTGTATTGTCATTTTATGAATAATGAGCATTACTTTCTTTTCTGCTTTCCTATAGCTTGATCGCAGTTAGCACTTGAAAAGAATAAATGCGACAAGGAAAGAATTTAGCTAATTGAAGGACCCTCATAATTATAGAAAAGTTGGCTATAGCATGATTGTAGTATCTGCATCCCTTACAGCAATTGCCATTTTAGGAATAGCAATAGGTGAGGATGTTCTCTTTGCAGACAAAATACAAAGAATGAATACTGCTCATTATGAGGAATGTAAAGATACAGGATTTGTAGCAGAAGACTGCAAAAAATATGACGTTTATATCACATTTGAGAGATGTCTAGCAGAGCACGATATAGAGAGCAGGGCATGTTATCAGTTTAGAACGTGGGTAGAGTCAGCTATTTTTGAAGAATGTAGAGACAACAGAGATGTCTCTAGCCCTCAATGTCAGAAATATGTTGGCAAGTATGATGTTAGTGCTGGAGAAGTATAATTAATTTAAAAAATTTACAAATATCCATTTGTAAAATCTTCCCAGGAGTTTAGATTTCTTGTAAGTCTATTCATTTCATATAATGCACCACCTACAATTCCTGCTTGATAAAATGTGTAAAGATAAACTTCAGAATTTGCAGGATTACTCTGTGTAAAGCTTAATGCTAGCATTGAAAAAAATACAAATGTTCCAACAAAAGTAAAGATTTTGTTAAGTGAACCACCTAATCCTACAATTCGTTTTGTTGCAGCAGCCATTAGAGTTATGCTTGAAACAATTAGAAAGGTTGCGCCCCCATTGGCAGTAATAAAATCAGTAGCCCAAACAAATAATCCATCTTCTAAAATTGATGTGGTAGGCATTATACTGCCACCATTTAATGCAAAGCTGACAGAACTGAAAAGACCTCCAATAACAAAGAAGAATAAGAATATTTTAACGATTGAACGTTTAATGGGACTACGAATTTCAGAAGGTTTGATTGCTTTTTCTGTAATTCTCATTCCATAAAGAAATCCAATTGCCATTGCAGGTGCAAACATGATATTGAGTAAGATTGGAGATTCTTGGTTGATTTTTTCAATTTGAGGATGAAATGCTAAAAATAAAACTAGAGCAGTTACAGCAGCTCCAGCAAATATCATAAGATTAAGATTTTTGGGCCCTCTTGCATCATTTAGCCCATATTCCCAATTATACACTCTGACGAATCATTGAAAATGAATTAAAGAAAATATCGAAAAATCATTTGTTCAAATTATCAATTCTGTTTACCTTATTACCAAACAGTACGCATGGTTTACTATGAATCTGGGCAAAGTAATCATTATTCCAGGAATAATAATTGCTATTTCAGGTATGATATTTCATTTACAAGGAAGAGCCGTAGTTGGCCCCCAGGCATCTTTCATGTATTCAAATCCTGAATGGACAGATTATGGTTTAATTTTGATAATAATTGGAATTGTCATTCTAGGGGGAGGCATTTTTCTTTACAAAAAATCTAAGCAGTCACACGCAATGTAATAGTAGATCTAATTTTATCGAATTTCCTAATTTTTGAAGTTATGAGTTCATCCATGCGTTGAGCATTTTCTGTTTCTGCCTCAGCAACTATATCATAATCACCATATGTTATCATCACATTTGAGATCTCGTTGATTTTTTTTAATTCAGATAATAACTCGTTTTCGTTACCTATTTCACAACTGATTAGAATGTAGGCTTTTTCCATCTCAATCACATGCTAGAAAAATAGGCATTATTGTAAAATCATAGGACTTTCTTATGTGTCTTGAGATCATTTGATACTAAAATCCAGCTAAGAGTGGATCTTTGGGTTTCATTATTTCACGTAAAACAATTGTTGCAAAAGATCCTCGTGATAAAGAAAATTTTACGGTATTATCATTAATTGAAAAATCATTGCAAGTTACAGATGAATTTCTAAAACCGCCTTCATTGCTTGCTTCTTGCATTTCTTTTATGAAAAAATTCTTTGGTTGTATTTCTTCGGATTCTAAGATTTTTGATATTTGATTATGGAATCGTGTTTTTTTGTAATAAGAATAACCAACTAAGGGAATGGCAAGTTTTTGATCATCTTCTGTGGTGAATTTTCCAATATTTCCATTCTTATCAAAACAGACATCGCCTTCTTGCGCAGAAAATAATTTTTCGCCATCTTGGAAAGTCAAACTAAGAGTTCTGTTAAACAAAAATGATTGATATGCTTGAATGAAAAATCGACGCATTGATACAGGAAGTGCTCTTATTGCTTTTTTTGGATCGTTATGAGATATCATTTCACTCATTACAGTTCTTTCCAAATCCATTTGTGGGGGGATTTTTTGAATAATTTCAGAATAGTTTTCTCTCTGCCCCATCATTTTGCGTAAATCAGTGTTCTCCTTAGAGTCAAAGGGGGAAGTAAATGAAAGTAGTAATTCTACGGCTTGATTAAAATCTCCTTGTAAAATAGCCTTACCAATAAGATGTGTTACGGGTCTTTTTGAACCAAATCGCTGGTAACCAAAAAAATTCAGAATTTTATCAAACTCATGAAATTTTGCAATGTTTGTATCAGAATCAGATACTTTGATTTCAAATTGATTTCCAATCATATCTTTTTTTGAAAGGGGTTTCTGAACAAATCCTATTTTATGTAATGAGAATTTATCAGTACTAAAATCATCAAGTGGTTTTGATTTTTTACTTGCACAGACGAACTGTTCTGTGACAGCTGATGCATCTTTTAGACCTAGTGCTTTAAGACGAGTACCAGTTTTTTTAAAAATTTTTTCTAGGGCATGATTTGTATCTATGCTTCGTTTTTTTAGTTTGTATACTGCATATCCATCATGGTCTGAAATTTTGTCAAGTGATTTTTTAGATAAAATTTCATTGACGACAAAATCTTCTTTATTTTTCCTGATAAATCCTCCACAACCAGAAAAGGTTGTACTGTAAACTAAAATTCCTATTTCAGAATCGATTTGAGGAATCACGGTTCTATGTTAACTGTAATGTATTTTGAAATTGTTACATCTTCAGTTTCTAGTCCAACTAGAACTTTGTGTGTAGTAGATAATGCATTTTCATTAGCGCTAATAGTTACTGGAATTGTTGGTAGTTCATCAAAACTTAACTTTAGATTGCTTGTTTCAGGTTCGATAGTAAGATCAAAAGCAGTTGCAGTAGTTGCCGTAACAACAGAAACATCTTGTGAGCTTTGTCGCTTCAAAGGAACTATTTGTAGTGTTAAATCAGTGGATTCTCCTTTACTAAGCGTGATTTCTTGGGGAACTATTTCTATTTCTAATGGAAGTGTAACGGAGGTATCTAGAACGCCAATATTGTTTTCAACCCATTCAGTGAACCAGACCTTATCACCTGCAATATCAAAACCAAAGACTTGAGCTAATCCACAGTCAGGTAATAATTCACAGTCAGCCCAGAAGGGATTCTTTGAAGGTACAAGATATTCAACTAAAGACTCGTCTTTTGGATCAAAAAATGCAATTCTGTTTGCAGTTTGCTCATTGAAAACTATTCTACCATCATCAGATGTATCCATCCAATAGGGTCTAGACACTGGTGTTTTGATTAGACCAGAAGAGTTACCGTAAGTTGGTACAGTTGGGTCTGATGTAAGATATCTTGTAAATGATTCATCATTGGGATCAAATTGGAAGAAAAAGCTTGATGATGTGTCTGCTATCCAAATTTTGTCATCATTATCATCTACAGTAATTCCATTTGGAGTTGTTAAACCAGGTGGAAATTCAAAAATTTGAATGTAATCAAATAATGGTAAAGATGGATCGTCGGGATCAGTTAGTGAGTCATAATAATTTTTTTGATCAAATTTAACTAGAACCCCATCCTGCTGGAAAACCCAATTAGTGTACCAAATAGATTCGTTAGAATCTAAAACAAAATCTCCAGTTACAGAATTTTCTACAGGAGATGGAAGGCTAAGATATTCTATTTCTTCCTCACTTTGGACTGGATCTAAAAATGTAATTTTATTTCCAGTAAAATCATTTACAATAATTTGTGAACCAACAACTTCCAATTTTTGCGGGAGTGAATCTGCTTCAGATCTAGGATAAGTGATCGTTTGATAAGTTTCATCAATAATAGAAAATCTCCAAAGCAAGTCATGGGCTTCGTCTGTATACCATATAGAACCATCAGGAGAGTAATCCATTCCCCACATCATTGAACGGCCTCGAGCTGGCCAACCTTCATTATCAAACTCAGTAAATTTTTCAGTGTCTGGATCAAATTTTGCTATTTTTCCAGTATTAGTTTGAGCAAACCAAATTGTTCCTTGAGGATCAGCAACAATTGCTAAAGGTTGAGTACATTCTGTTGGAATTTTGTATTCTGTAATGTAATCATTAGACCTAGCATTTCCTATTCCACAAAATTGTGAACGTTGCTGGTCAGGAAAGTTGTCTGCAGGAGTTCCTGTTACTGTGAATTCTTGTTCTTCCTGAGGGGGCATTAATCCAGGTAAAGAGGCAGCAGTTGCCCAAAATAGCAAACCACCACCAAAGATTACTGTAAAAATAATACCTTTAGTTTGTTTTTTCACAAATTCAAAGTCAAAATGCCTCGTTATATCTTATTCCAATGGAAATTTTAACATAATTACAATAATTTCAAATCGCCAGTTATTTTATCAATCAAGTCTTCAGGTGCAGGGCCCAACGAAATGCAGGTAGTTGTTCCAGGTGCTATCTGAGTATGACCGGCATCTGTAACTTCTGACCATGGCACATTAAGATCAATTGCGTGTTTTTTTATCTCTTCTAAGTCTTTGAGACTTTCAACTTTGACAACAACTTTTTCTTGACCTAACCACCATTGTTCAAACCAATCAGAATGAGACTTTCTAACGTTTTCAGCTCCTAAGACACATGCATGACCAACTTGAGCTGCAATCTTTCCTTTTCCCATCCCAAGATCAGTCCTTACTGCAATGACTTGCTTGATGCTACCCATAAATTACATCAAAAATAGGTTAATGAAAAACTTTTGAATTAAATAATTGCACAAAAAATACCAATTGTGTACTATGATGTAGTAATTGCAGGCGGAAGCGTTGCGGGTTTGTTTTGTGCAAGAGAGATTGCAAAGAATGGCCATTCAGTACTTGTTTTAGAAGAAGATTATGAAATTGGAACTCCTGAACATTGTGGCGGCTTAGTCAGCACATCAGGCTTGGAAGAGCTTGGAGTAGTACCTCATAGAAAAACCTTTGATCATTTTATTGAATCAGCGGAAATCTTTGCTCCAAATGGAACAAGTTTTGTTGTAAATTCAAAAAAACAAAAAGTGGCTGAGATTAGTCGACGTGAATTAGATAAACAGATAGCTCATCAAGCTCAAAAAGCAGGTGCTGAAATTCATGTCAAATCAACTTTTTTAGAAAAGACAGATGATGGTGTTAGAACAAATGAAGGAAATATCCAATGTAAAATAATAGTTGATGCAAGAGGAGTAACATCTCTAGTTCAAAAAGACCGTGAAGGAATTCTTTCATCGGCTCAGTATGAAATTTTTGCCAATTGGATAAAAAAAGGAAAGGTGGAAGTGTTTTTTGATCAGGAAAAGTTTCCAGGGTTTTTTGCATGGGTTATTCCATCTTCAGAAGGCAAAGGCAAAGTAGGTGTTGCAGGTCGCGGAATAAATTCTGCAGAAACGATAGAAAAATTTCTTGCAACTAAAGGGAAATTCTCAATAATTAGAAAAATTTTTGCGCCAATTTGGATTAAAGGACCTATTGAGAGTTTTGTAAAGGACAATGTAGTGATAATAGGAGATGCTGCGGGGCAATCAAAGCCAACAACAGCTGGAGGCATATTTTCTTGTGGAATGGGAGGAGTTTATGCAGGTCAAGCAATTTCTAGATTTTTAGATTCAGAAAACAAGTCAGATCTTGAGGAGTATCAAAAAATGTGGAATGAGAAATTTGGAAAAGAATTTGAAAAGCAATTGTTTGCTAGAAAAATGTTAGAAAGATTTGATAATCAAACAATAAACACACTATGTGAATCAGTGACTCCTGAAATTACAAAAGAGATTTCAGAAAAAGATGATTTTGATTTTCACACTAGTTCAATTGTAAAGTTACTTGGAATGAAAGGCTCCATCAAGACGGTGAAGACTATTCTTGGTGGAGAAATCAAAAAACTCCTAGGCTAAATTTGAGAACAAATTCCAAGGAAGGTATAAATGCGGTCTTCAGAAATCGATGACTAATGTCTTCAACTATATCATTACCTGTTTGCAGTTGTTGTCATAGACATATCATGCCTAATGACAAGTGTGTAAAATTCAACTGTCCTAACTGTGGATCGGTTCTAGTCTGGCGATGCCAAAGTTGTAGAGAATCAGCAAGAAACTACACATGTGATTCATGTAGTTTTCAGGGACCTTAAGAAAATGGCGCAGTTATTACTTGTAGTTAAAATTCTTCCAACCGGAACTGAAGTAGATTTGGATGATTTAGTTAATAAGATTCAGAGTTCCCTCAAAGATGGAATTACTATGAAGAATTATGAAAAAGAACCACTTGCTTTTGGACTACATTTTATCAAGGCACAATTCATTTTAGATGATAAAGAAGGACAAATGGATTCTTTAGAGAACTCAGTAAAGTCTGTTGAAGGCGTTAGTGAGTTCGAAGTTTTGAATATGAGCCGAATGTCAGTTGACATGAAATAGGTGATAAGTTGGCACGTAAAGACGAGCCCTTACAAATGCGAATAGGCGAGGCAAAACAAAGGGATGTTGGAAAAAAACGTGCCAGAATTGGTCCTGACGCTATGGATTATCTCAAAGTAACTCCTGGCGATGTCATTGAGATTATGGGTTCAAGATCAAGTTGCGCAGTTGTTTGGCCTGCTGATGAAGATGAGAAATATCCAGATGTTATTAGAATTGACGGTCAGACTAGAAAAAATACAGGTTCTGCACTCAATGACATTGTAAAAATTAAAAAAGTTACAACCAAAGTTGCAAAAACTGTTGTCTTGATGCCAGTAAATGATACAGTAACGGTTGACAAGGAATTTACTGACTTTGTAAAAAACAGATTGAAAGGATTACCATTATCACAAGGAGATGAAATCTCCGTGATGATTTTAGGTAATTCGATGGATTTCAAAATTAACAAGATTTCTCCCAAAAACGTTGTTAAGATAGACCGTTCAACAAACCTTACAATTCTGACAGAAACTGCAGTTGATAAAAAAGTACGAGTTACATATGAAGAAGTAGGCGGATTACGCTCAGAAATTAAAGCTATGAGAGAGATAGTTGAGCTTCCTCTAAGACATCCAGAATTGTTTAACAGATTGGGAGTAGAAGCACATAGTGGAATTCTACTTTATGGTCCTCCAGGTTGTGGAAAGACCTTGATTGCTAAAGTGCTTGCAAGTGAATCAGAAGCTAACATGTATTCAATTAATGGGCCAGAAATAATGAACAAGTATTACGGTGAAACAGAAGCTCGTCTTAGAGATATCTTCAAAGAAGCTAAAGACAACTCGCCAAGCATAATCTTTGTTGATGAGATTGATGCAATTGCGCCAAAAAGAGAAGAAGCATACGGCGATGTAGAAAAAAGAGTTGTTGCACAGTTACTTGCATTAATGGATGGATTAACAGATAGAGGAAATGTAATTGTCTTAGGTGCAACAAATCGACCTGATAGTGTAGATCCAGCACTTAGACGTCCAGGTAGATTTGATAGAGAAGTAGAGATTTCTGTTCCAAATGAAGATGGTAGATTAGAGATTTTACATATCCACACACGTGGAATGCCAATTGCAGAAGGAATAGACTTGAAAGAACTAGCTTCAGAGCTTCACGGGTATACGGGTGCAGATATCAAATCACTCTGTAGAGAAGCTGCAATGAAAGCAATTAGAAGATACTTGCCTGAAATTGATTTAGAAACTGAAAAGATTCCATCTGAAGTTTTGCAAGCAATGGAGATTAAGTTAATTGACTTTTACGATGCCATGCATGAAGTAGTTCCTACCGCAATGAGAGAATTTTATGTTGAACGACCAAAAGTCTGGTGGCAAAATGTTGGCGGTTTGGACGAGATTAAGAATGCATTAAGAGATAATTTGATTCTTGCAATGCAAGATCCTAGCAAGTTTAACAAGATGGGAATTAAACCACCCAAAGGCGCACTAATCTATGGACCTCCAGGATGTGGAAAGACACTTCTTGCAAGAGCATTAGCTACAGAAAGTGGTGCCAACATGATTCTTGTTCGAGGTCCCGAGATTTTATCAAAATGGGTTGGTGAATCAGAAAAAGCTGTGAGAGAAATTTTCAGAAAAGCAAAAGCATCATCACCATGTGTTGTAATATTTGATGAGTTAGATTCTTTGGCCAGATACAAAACTAGTGAAGACACCGGAGTTGGTGAGACAATTCTCAGTCAATTATTAACTGAGATGGAAGAGGGGGTTTCCTCAAGAGTAGTAGTCGTAGGAATTACCAACAGACCTGACCTGCTTGATAGTTCATTGCTTAGAACCGGCAGACTAGACCTGGTACTATATGTCCCACCCCCTGATGAAAAAGGAAGATTGGAGATCATCAAAATTTTGACTGAAAAGATGCCATTAGCAAGTGATGTTAAACTACAAGAAATTGCAGTTACAACACAGAACTATACTGGTGCAGACTTGGCAGCCTTGTGTAGAGAGGCAGCAGTGCATGCAATGCAAAATAATTCAAGCAAGATTAACAGTAGTGACTTTGCAGCAGGATTAAAGAAAGTTAGACCGTCAATTACTCAAGAAGTTGATCAGTGGTATAATACAGTAAAAGAAAGTATATCTAACGTAGTTCCTAAAACATTAGATAAAACATTCTACGGTTAAAATGGCTATTCCAATAAGAAATACAGTATTTGACAAGATAAAAGAATCAGGTTCCTTAACTGATAGTGAGCTCTCTAAAGCACTAATTAAAGATGGGTTTGTTCTTGCTGAAGACAGATTTAACAAAATTTTGCTTGACTTGGAAATTATGGGTTTGATCAAAGTTTCCTGGCTTACAAAGGATACTCGAAGAATTGAAGTCGTTGAAGAAAAAGAAGAAGAAGATGAGATTGAAGCCCAGAACAAAGAAATGATGGAAAAAGATTACGAAGCCAGTTTTCCTGGTGCAGAAAATTAAATTTTTTTAGAATCTAAAGTGAAATGCAGCATCTAAAGCAACCGCTAAGAAAATAATTGTTAGATAAGGTGCTGTAACTTTGTATGCTTTCCATGCAAATTCGGATGTTGGAGTTTTTGTAAGCTTGTAGTGGTATGCTAACATTAGTCCCCCTGAAACTGCTGCAATAATAGTATAAACAACTCCCATACCAAATGCATAAAGCATTAAAGAGTAAGGAAGAAGAATTATCGTATTTGCAAGAATATATTTTGATGTTCTTTGCATTCCAATTACTACTGGAAGCATGGGAACTTTTGCTTCTTCATAATCATCTTTAATCTTCATTGCAAGACACCAAAAGTGCGATGGCGTCCAAACAAAGACTAGGAATCCAATTAGAAATCCTAGTAAATCAAGAGAACCAGTAGCAGCTGCCCATCCTGCCCAAGATGCAGCACTTCCTGCAACTCCGCCAATTACAATATTTGAGATATTGAGTCGTTTTAGCCAAGCAGTGTAGATTATGACATAAACGAAGATTCCAAGTCCTATGAAAAATGCTGCCAATTCATTTAGTGTAAAGTATCCGTAGATCACAGATGCACAGCTAACTGCTAATCCGTAGATCAAAGCATGGCTTGCCTTTAATCTTCCTGAAGGAATAGGTCTGTTACTTGTTCTTTTCATTCTTGGATCGATGTCTCTATCATAGTAATGATTAAGTGCACTAGAACCTGCAGATGCTAAAGAACCAGCAATAATGATGTGTAAATACTTCCAGTTATCTAATTCTGGAATTCCATCTACAAGTCTGCTTCCTGCAAACATAGAGGTAACTGCAGTAATTACTAGTAAAACAACAATTCGAGGTTTTGATATCTCAAATATTTCCTTTAATCCCAACCTCATTTTAGGGATTTTTAAAGGGATTTAATTTCTTCGACATAGATCTAGCCCCTTTCAAAAGGATTAAGTATTCTTCAGGCAGACTAGGCACAAATGAGTAATTGGGACCTGATGATGCCAGGGATGGGGCTTACCTCTATTGGTCTAGCAGGAGTTACCATATCTTATTCTGGAATAGCACATACTTTCATTGATGGAATGCATGCATTAACAGGTCTTACAATGTTCATTGGTTTGATTTTCTTATCCGCAGGAATTTTAGATGGCGGTGTTTCTACAAGTAATAGAGCTAAAGCAACAACACTTGTGATTGTATCAATTGCACTTTCATTTGGAGCTGCTGCATTTACTATGAATACAATTAGTACACTACCGATTTTTGCTGGAGTTATGATGATTCTAACAATACCAGCAATTGTAATGGCATATGTCTATCATAAGATGCCACAATATGCCAAAGCAGTTGCGGCAATATACTTACTCGCAGCAGGAGCTGGAATTGGTGCCTTTATTGGATTTGGATTAGTAGGACCAGATCCCTGGTTACTTGATGATGAAGTAATTGAAGTAGTTGAAGAGTTGACACCATTAGCTCCAGAAACTCCTGTATTCCCAATTGCAATCTTAGTAGGTTCTGCAGAACAAGGTAATCCTGATTACGAACCTGATGTTGCAAGAGTTTCTCAAGGACATATTATAGAATGGACTAACGAAGATTCTGTTGCTCATACTGTTACCAGTTCTGTAGACTTTGGAGAAACATTTGATTCAGGACTAATGGATGGAGGTGCAACATTTACTCTAGATACATCAGACCTTGCATTAGGAGAATACGAATACTTGTGTATAGTACATCCTTGGATGATTGCAACAATCGTTATTGAAGAACCACAAGAGCCTGTAATAGTTGAAGTTTCAATTCCAGAAGGTGCAGGTATTGAACAGCCTGGACAAATTTACTATGATCCTGAAGTTGTTGAAGTCTCAGTTGGAACTACTGTAAGTTGGATGAATAATGATAATGCAATTCACACTGCAACTGCAGTAGAAGGAGAATTCGATTCAGATATTTTTGGTGCAGGAGAATCTTATGAGTATACTTTCAATACTCCTGGTACATATGACTACTTTTGCATAGTTCATCCATGGATGACGGGTTCAGTCCAAGTAGAATAACTTTGCAAGAATCCATCATTCTAGATAAAGACCAAATAAATCAGTTAAAGACTCATGCAAATAACAAAAGTCCAAATGAGTCATGTGCACTGTTATTTGGAAAAATTGAAGGCAATACTGTCAAAGTAAATGACTTGTTTTTAGCAGAAAACATTGATGAATCTCCAATAAATTTCACAATTTCTAATGAGGAACTGCTAAAAGGATACAAAATAGCAGAAGAAAAACAACTAGATGTTGCAGCAATCTTTCATTCCCATCCAAATTCTGAGGCATATCCTTCTAGAACTGATCAAAAGTTCATGGACACAAACCCTGTTGTATGGATAATCTATTCAAATTCATCAAATGAATTCAAAGCATATGTGTTAGAGTCTGAAATCAAAGAGATTCCAATAATAATTTCGTAAAATTATTTGAAAGTGGCTTTGTCACCATCGTGGATTTTTGATAAAATAGTTTTATCAGGTGAAATGATTTTTCCAATAATATTTACTGGCGAGTATGGTTTTATCTCTCCTTTTTTGCCAATGGGAGTAGGCCCAAAAAATAGGCAAATTGCTTTTCCTGTTGGCCAATAAGCCACATCATTTAGCTCAACTAAAGGTTTTGAGTTTTCTTCAGAAATATTGATTGGAGATTCATCAGTATAGATTTCATCACCCCACAGATTAACTCCTACTGTGAATGGGAGGCTTTCACGAAATGCCTTGACGGTTTGAGGAGAATTAGAATCATCTAATTCCAATTGGATATTCTTTAATTTTGAAATTTCAACGTTTACTTTAAATTTCATGTTTGAATTTTTTTCTTGAAATAAATATCCCTTCCTTTTCAATA
>JABAOE010002983.1_pt5 | contig 31046 bp, 30 predicted proteins | sample 7062141 | NCBI WGS metagenome assembly JABAOE01 (sample SAMN14538627, study PRJNA623070) | marine sediment metagenome | biome: marine biome [ENVO:00000428]; feature: marine pelagic biome [ENVO:01000023]; material: deep marine sediment [ENVO:00002113] | place: India: Gulf of Khambhat ...
GGCTGCAACCTTTTCGACGTTTCGTGCATCTAATCTCAAAAGGCGAACAAGGCTATGCGCAAGTCGATTCCGGAAGTAGACCCTGCCATCGTCGCTGCGGCCAAGGCCGGCGATGCGGGCGCGCACGCGAAGCTCTATGAGCTGTTCGCGCCGCTCGTCTATACGCTCGCACGGCGGATGCTCGTCGTGCCGGCGCTCGCCGAGGACATCTTGCAGGAGACCTTTGTCGAAGTGCTGGGCAAGATCGACAGCTTCCGTGGTGAGGCGGGCTTCGGCTTCTGGGTTCGCCGAATCGCTGTGAATAAATGCCTCATGCATTTGCGATCGAGCTGGGTGTCCCGCCGCAGCGGTGCGGAGCCCCCGGAGCACCGCAACGTCGATCGCAGCGCCGAGCTCGTCGACGAGCAGATCGCGCTCGAAGCCGCGCTCTCGGAGCTCTCGCCGACGGCTCGCGCAGTCGTGTGGCTGCACGACGTCGAGGGTTTCACGCACCGGGAGATCGCCGAGAGCATGGGCAAGACAACGAGTTTCTCTAAATCGCAGCTCGCCAGAGCACACGAGCGGCTGCGTGGACTGTTGGCCGGTCAACCGGCCGAGGACGGAGCAGAAGTATGCGCCCCAGTACTGTAGATCTATTGAGAATTCGCGACGGCGAGCCTGTCGACGCTGAGGTGCGCGCGAGCGTAGATGGTAATCCCGAGCTTCGCGAGGAGCTCGCGCGCTTGGCGGTAACCCAGCAAGCGTTGCAGGCGCTACCCCAGCTCGACCCGCCGCCTGGTGTGTATGAGCGCGTTCGCGGCGAAATCGCGTCGCAGCAGACGCGCTCGGTACGGTCTGCGTGGCAGTGGCCGTTGCGCGGGGCGATCGCAGCGAGCGTCGCCGTCGCTGCCATCTGGTTGGCCGGGCGCATGCCCGAAAGTGCGATTGAGGATAGCGCCGCCCCGGCGACTATCGTTGCGCACGACACACAAGAACCGCAAGTCGCGCCGTTGCTCGGTACGCCGGCCTACGCTTCCCTCGTCGAGGAGTCGGCTCGTCTGGAGCGCGTGCTCGATGAGATTCCATATCGTCCGCGCGTCGTTCGTGCGAGCACGGTTGCGACGATCGACGGTCTCGAGGACCGTATCGCGCTGATCGACGAGCAGCTCATGTTTTCCCGCGCATTGGGCTTGAGTACGGCCGACCGGCAGACGCTTTATCGCCAGCGCGTAGAGCTCATGAACGCGCTCGTGCAAATTCGCTACGCGGAGGCGCAACGCTTTGCGTTCTAGGCGCATCTTATTGAGCAGGAACCTTAAACGCATGGAGACCGGCCCATGAGAATCAAATCAGTTACTGCGGTTGTGTTGTCGCTGGCGCTGTTTACCGGCATCGCGCACGCGCAAGCACAGAATGACGAGCTGCGTGAGGCACGTGAGCAGCTCGAGGCCGCTGCGCGCCGCATTGCCGAGCTGACGGCCGGTGCCGTGCAACCCGTCATCGATTTCACGCGACATTTCGGAGTCATGGAGCGCCGGGCCGTGCTCGGCATTGGTATCGAGGACGACGAGCAAGGCATCAGAGTCGTCGGTGTCACGCCCGGAGGCGGTGCGGACGAGGCGGGCATCGAGACCGGCGATATCGTTACGGCGATGGACGGTGCTGCCCTCGTCAGCGGTGAGGGCGGCTCGGCGTCGGAGGTTCTGATTGCACAGATGGGCAACGTGGGTCCGGGCGATACGGTCGTGCTCACGGTCGTTCGCGACGGCGAGGTCCGCGACATCGAGGTCGAAGCGCAGGCGCCACGTGGACGAGAGTTTGCATTCGGCCGCCCCGGCGGCGCCCACGATCAGGCCACGCCGATGGGGCCGTTCGGCGGGTTCAACATGCCTTTCAGGCGCTGGGCGGACATGGAGCTCGTTGAGCTGACGCCAACGCTCGGCGCGTACTTTGGAACAGAAACCGGCCTACTCGTCGTGCGTGCGCCGCGCGACGGAACGCTGGGTGTGCAGGACGGCGACGTGATCCTCGAGATTAGCGGGCGTGTGCCCACCAATGTCGGTCACGCGCTGAGAATTCTCCGGAGTTTCGAGCCTGGTGAGGCGCTCGAGCTCACGATCATGCGTGATCAGCGCCGCGAGACGCTCGACGTCGATTTATCTGAAGGCGCGAACGAAAACTGAGCGTTGTGAGACACGCGTCTATCGCTTTCATCTAGCCTCTCCCCAAAGGCAGCTATTGACCGGCCCTCGCGGCCGGTCTTTTTTTGGGGTCAGAGTAAAATTATTCGGTGACACTGATGATCCGCTTTCACGCAGCGCAACAATTTTACTCTGACCCCCTACAATTCCGGTCCCATGCAACTCGGTGACTTCGATTTCGATCTGCCACGCGAACTCATCGCGCAGACGCCTCTACCCGAACGTTCGGCGAGTCGGTTGCTCACGGTCGATGGTATCGGCTGCCATCTCGGTGATCATAGTTTCCGGGAGCTTCCGGCGTTGCTCGATCCGGGAGATCTGCTCGTCATCAACGACACGCGCGTGCTTGCGGCTCGATTACACGGCAAGAAATCCAGTGGCGGGGCCGTCGAGATGCTCCTCGAACGGCTGACCGGCCCGAAAACGGCGCTTGCCCAGCTGCGCGCAAGCCGTGCGCCGAGCACGGGTGCGGTCCTGCACTTCGCCGACGGGGCGCAAGCCATTGTCGAGGGCCGGCAGGCCGAGCTATTCGAGTTGTGCTTCGATCGCGAGCTGATGCCGTATCTCGAGCGCCACGGCGAGATCCCGCTCCCACCCTATATCGACCGGCCGCCAAGCGAAGCCGACGCAGCCCGTTATCAGACGGTATTCGCACGATCGCCGGGCGCTGTTGCGGCGCCAACAGCCGGCCTGCACTTCGACGACGGCCTTCTCGACACGCTCGCCGCGCGCGGTATCGGCCGTGCGAGCTTGACGCTGCATGTCGGTCTAGGCACGTTCGGTCCAGTTCGTGTGCAGGACATCGATTCGCAACGGCTGCATGCAGAGCGGGCCGTCGTAAGCGATGCGCTTTGCGAGCAGATTGCGATGACGAAAGACCGTGGCGGAAGGGTCGTTGCCGTGGGGACAACGGTCGTGCGGGCACTCGAGACTGCGGCACGCAGCGGTGAGCTCGCGCCGTTTAGTGGTGAGACACAACTGTTCATTGTTCCGGGATTCGAATTTCGCGTCGTCGATGCGCTCGTGACTAACTTTCATCTGCCACGCTCGACCTTGCTTATGCTCGTAGCCGCGTTCGCAGGCCTACCTTGCATCAAGTCCGCGTACCTGCATGCCGTGAAGAAGCGCTACCGGTTTTTCAGCTACGGTGATGCCATGCTGATCCGTCCTAGAGACAACACGGTAGAGAGCGCAGATGCAGTTTGAGCTCATGACAACCGACGGTGCGGCTCGTCGCGGGCGCATCACGTTCGAGCGTGGCACGATCAACACACCAGCGTTCATGGCTGTCGGAACGTACGGCACGGTTAAATCCATGACGCCAGACGAGCTCGCCGCAATCGGCTGCGAGATCATCCTCGGTAATACCTTCCATTTGATGCTGCGTCCGGGGACTGAGGTCATTCGCGCGCACGGTGGACTTCATGCGTTCATGAATTGGCCGGGTCCGATTCTTACTGACTCGGGAGGCTTCCAAGTGTTCAGCCTCGAATCATTGCGCAAGGTCAGCGAGCGCGGTGTCGAATTTCGATCACCCGTGGACGGCGATCTCATCGAGCTCACGCCCGAGAGCTCGATTGACGTTCAGCACGCGCTCGCCGCCGACATCGTCATGGTGCTCGACGAATGTGCGCCGCACGACCTCGGTACCGGTCAAGCACGTCGCGCCATGGAGCTTTCATTGCGTTGGGCTCAGCGTTGCCGCGCCCGGTTCGATGAGCTCAATCAGGGAATGGAGAGTGACAACGCCTTGTTCGGTATCGTTCAGGGTGGAACGGATACTCGACTGCGTCTCGAATCGCTCGAGGCGCTCCAGGAAATCGGTTTCGATGGTTATGCCGTCGGTGGGCTCGCCGTCGGCGAGCCAGAGGACGCGCGTCTTGACGTGCTCGAGGCGCTCGAGCCAAGACTTGCGCGTGAGCAGCCGCGCTATCTCATGGGCGTTGGCACGCCGGAAGATCTCATTAAGGCCGTTGCGCGCGGCATTGATATGTTCGACTGTGTCATGCCGACGCGCCACGCGCGCACGGGCCAGTTGTTCACGAGCGAGGGGCCGCTGAACATCCGCAACAGTCGGTTCCGGACAGACCAGGGGGCGCTCGATCCCGCTTGCGACTGCCCGACCTGCAAAGGCTATACACGGGCCTATCTGAGCCACTTGCACCGCTGTAACGAGATTCTCGGCGCACGGCTTGCAACGTTGCATAATCTCTATTACTACCAACGCCTCATGGCCGAAATGCGTGAGGCCATCGCTGAACAACGCTTCGAGGCGTTCGCGGCGGAGCGTCTGGCAGCCGCTGAGCAGGCGCCGTAGGGCTGTAGCTATGCCATAATAATGGGCTAGCTCCATGCAGAAGAAACACGAGCGGTCATCGATATGGATTTTTTGATCTCCCCGGCGTGGGCGCAGGCCGGTGCGCAGCCCGATCCGATCATGAGCTTCCTGCCCTTGGTCATCATTTTCGTGTTGTTCTATTTCTTGCTGATCCGTCCCCAGCACAAGCGTCAGAAAGAACATCGTCAAATGGTCGAGGCACTGGAAGCCGGTCAGGAAGTCGTGACGGGTGGCGGCGTGCTCGGTAAGGTCACCGATGTCGGTGATCTCTGGATCACGGTCGAGGTTGCCAACGGTGTCTCGCTCAAGGTTCAGCGAAGCACCATCGCGGCACTGATGCCGAAAGATACGATCAAGAACGCTTAGGGTAAGCGATGAACCGCTATTCACTCTGGATGAATTTGCTCGTCGTCGGCGTCCTGTTGTTCGGCGCGCTCGTTGCTGCGCCGAATCTGTTCGGCGACGATCCTGCACTGCAAATTACGCGCGAGGATGGTATCCCCCTCGATCAAATGACCGTCAGTGCCATCACGGCGAGACTCGATGAGGAGGAGATCGAGTTTAATGCCGCTGACGTTGACGATGGCGCGATCATCGTTCGCTTCCCGGACGTCGCTTCCCAGCTAAGAGGCAGCGCTGCGCTCGGAACGGAGTTTCCGTTTCATGTCATTGCCCTGACGCTTGCGCCTCGCACGCCGGCGTTCTTCCGCGCACTCGGCTTGCAGCCGATGAGCCTTGGTCTCGATCTGCGCGGCGGTGTGCACTTCCTCTACCAAGTCGATCTCGACTCGGCCCTACGCCAGTTCCTAGAGACGTATGAATCCGATCTACGCGGTGCCTTGCGCGAAGCGGGCATCCGGAACCGGACGCGACTCAATGGCGACGTCATAGAGATCCCGATCATCGAGGACGAGCAATTCGATGCGGCTGAGGAGATCGTGTACGCGCTGGATCCGCTACTGTCCATCAGTAGGGCCAACTTCGACGGCGAGCGAGGTTTTCGCGTTGAGCTATCGCCGGTCCAAATCACCGAACGACAGAATTTTGCGATTCAGCAGAACACGATCACATTGCGAAACCGTGTCAACGAGCTCGGGGTTGCTGAGCCGGTCGTGCAACGCCAGGGACTCAACCGAATCCTCGTGCAGCTACCGGGCGTCCAGGATCCCTCACAGGCCGAGCGTATCCTCGGTGCGACCGCAACGTTGGAGTTTCGGCTCGTCGATACCGAGAACGATGCTTTCGAGGCTGAGCGACGCAACCGGCCGCCGCTGAACTCCATCTTGCGCTTCGATCGCGGTGGTATTCCGACGTTGTTGCGCCGCGACGTTATTGTGTCGGGTGACCAACTCACCGATGCGACGTTTATCTACCAGCAGGGCCAACCTGCCGTAAACGTACGACTGAACAATCAGGGCGCCGGGCGAATGCTCGAGACAACACAGGCGAATCTCAATCGCCCGATGGCGATTCTATTCATCGAGGAGAAGCCCGAGCTCGTCGAGCGCGATGGTGAGGAAATCCTGAGAACGACGCGCGAGGAGACGGTCATTAGCTCACCGGTCATTCGCGGCGTGTTCTCGAGCAACTTCCAGATAACGGGCATCACGCCCGTCGAAGGCCAGGATCTGGCATTGCTACTGCGCGCGGGTGCGCTCGCAACGCCCATTGTGAAGGTCGAGGAACGTACGATCGGGCCCAGCCTGGGTCAAGACAACATCGAGCGGGGCCGCGCGGCAATTCTGATCGGCTTCCTGGCCGTCGTCTTCTTCATGGCGATTTACTACCGCGTGTTCGGACTCGTCGCCAACGTCGCCTTGTTTGCGAACCTCGTGCTGATCATCGCGCTCTTGTCGCTCTTGCAGGCTTCTCTGACGCTACCGGGCATTGCGGGCATCGTCTTGACAGTTGGTATGGCCGTCGATGCGAACGTGCTGATCTTCGAGCGAATTCGCGAGGAGTTGCGCAACGGCGTCTCGCCGCAGGCCAGCATACGCGCGGGCTACGACAAGGCTTTCTCGACGATCGCCGATGCGAATATCACGACGTTGATCGCAGCCATGGTGCTGTTTGCCTTCGGTACGGGTCCCATTAAAGGTTTCGCGGTGACGCTGACCTTGGGCATCATGACGTCGATGTTCACGGCGATAATCGGTACGCGCGCACTCGTGAACTTGATCTACGGCTACAGGCAGGTCGAGCGATTGTCGATCGGCGGCCGAGCTTTGCAGACGTAATGCTGTTCGGCAAGACCCCGAGCTTCAACTTCATGGGCGGGCGGCGTATCGCTGTCGTCTGCTCTGCTTTGCTCATTGTTGTCTCATTCGGCTCGATCTTCTCGCGGGGCCTGAACTTCGGGATCGACTTCACCGGCGGTGTCCTGATCGAGGTCGCATACGCGGGTGAGGCGGATCTTGCCGGCATTCGCGACGTTCTCATCGAGGCAGGATTCGAGACGCCGCTCGTCCAGAACTTCGGCACGGTTAACGACGCGCTGATTCGGCTACCGCCGCAGGAAGAGCAGGAGGGTGGCGAGATCCGCGACCGCGTGCTCAGCGTTCTACAGGCCGCTGATCCGAGCGTCGAGCTGCGCCGCATCGAGTTCGTCGGGCCGCAGGTGGGCGCCGATCTGACAGAGCAAGGCAGTCTCGCGATGCTCATTGCGCTGATACTGATCTTCATTTACGTGATGCTGCGTTTTCGCTGGAAGTTTGCCGTGGGCACGATTGCGGCGCTCGCCCACGACGTCACGCTCGTGTTCGGGTTCTTTTCGATTTTCGGTTTCGGCTTCGACCTGACAATCGTTGCCGCGATTCTTGCGACGATCGGCTATTCGCTCAACGACACCATCGTCGTGTTCGATCGCATTCGCGAGAACTTCAGGCTCATGCGTCGCGGAACGGCGGAGGCGATCATCAACGCGTCGATCAACCAAATGCTCGCGCGCACATTGATTACGAGTCTGACGACATTGCTCGTGTTGAGCTCGCTCTACGTGTTGGGCGGGGAGACGGTTTCGGGCTTCGCGCTTGCGCTCATCGTCGGCGTCGTCGTCGGAACGTACTCGTCGATTTACGTCGCAAGCGCCTCGGCGCTGGCGCTAGACGTTCGGCCCGTCGATCTCATGCCGCCGAAACGCGAGGAAGTCGACGACCTGCCGTAGGCAGAGCCACCAGCCCCTAATCCCGTGCGATCGGGGCCAGGAGCTTCGATAGGGCTGCGTAAATCTTGGGGTTGCCGGCAACGACGCGGCCTTTTTCCAGGTAGGTGTCGCCACCTTCGAAGTCACTGATACGTCCACCGGCCTCACGGATCAGCAGCGCACCGGCAGCGATGTCCCAGATGTTCAGGCCGAGCTCCCAAAAGCCGTCGACACGACCTGCTGCGAGGTAGCAGAGGTCCAGCGCCGCTGAGCCTGGGCGCCGTATCCCAGCGCTTTCGTTCATGACGGCCTTGAGCATTCGAAGATAGCGATCGACGTCGTCTTTGCTGTGCCGATACGGAAAACCCGTCGCGATCAGCGAATCGCCGAATCGATGGCGCTGGCTTACGCGAATGCGACGACCGTCGAGCTGTGCACCCTGGCCGCGTGTGGCCGAGAAGATCTCCTGGCGCAGCGGATCGTAGACGACGCCATGCTGTAGCTGATCCTTGTGCCGCACGGCGATCGATACGGCGAAGACCGGGAAGCCGTGAATGAAATTCGTCGTGCCGTCGAGCGGGTCGATGATCCACTCGAACTCGTGCGTGCCTTGTTGGCCGCGCTCCTCAGCGAGTATCGCGTGGTCGGGGTAAAAGTCGTGAATGACCTCCACGATAGCTTGTTCAGCGCGATGATCGACCTCCGTGACAAAGTCGTTGCGTCCCTTATCCGTAATCTCGAGCCGGTCGAGTTGATTCAGATGACGGATCATGACGTCACCCGCCCGGCGTGCGGCTTTCACCGCGACATTGACCATTGCGTGCATGTGATCGTGTGACCGGACGGTTTCCGAGACTGGCGGGGCGGTTGGCCCGGGACGGGTAGAATACACGCTTGGCCCGAAGAAATAATGCACCGATGCTGACCGAATCGATCCAAGTGCCCGTCCGTGTCGTGCTCGTCGAGACATCGCACCCCGGCAACATTGGCGCGAGCGCTCGTGCGATGAAGACGATGGGTTTGAGCGAACTGGTACTCGTCGCACCCAAGTCGTTTCCGAGCGCCGATGCGACAGCACGAGCGTCCGGCGCCGATGATGTGCTCGCCGGTGCGAGTGTCTGCGCGTCACTGGGCGAGGCGATCGCCGATTGCGTGCATGTCGTCGGTGCGAGCGCCCGCTCCAGAAGCCTTCAATGGCCGACGATCGACGCGCGCAACTGTGCGGCGCAGCTTTGGGAGCGGGCTGCGGCGGGTCCTGTGGCCGTCGTTTTTGGACCCGAGCACTCGGGTCTAACGAACGAGCAACTCGCACGGTGTCACGAGCTCGTGCATATACCTGCTAACCCGGACTACTCCTCGTTGAATCTCGCGATGGCCGTGCAGGTTGTCTGCTACGAGCTGCTCATGGCGCATGCGGAGATCGGAACGTGGCGGGCGGGGCTACAAGAAGAGGAGCGCGACGCGCCGCTCGCGACAGCCGATGAGGTCGAAGCGTTTCACATCCACCTCGAGGATCTGATGCGCCGCACGGGCTTCTTGAATCCCGATCATCCTCGTCAGCTCAAGCTCAGGTTGCGCCGCATTTTCAATCGCGCACAACTCGATCAGACAGAGGTCAACATCTTGCGTGGTCTTTTCTCCGCAGTGGACCCTGACAAGAGTGAACGAAAGGCAAGGTCATGACGACTCGCGAAGTCTATCTCGATTACGCGGCGACGACGCCGGTCGACACTGTGGTCGCCGAGGCCATGGCGGAGTGCCTGGAGCGCGACGGCGATTTCGCCAATCCATCCTCCGCGCACAGATTCGGCCGGGCTGCAGCACAGCGCGTAGAGATGGCGAGGGTACAGATCGCGACGCGTATCGGTGCGACTGCGGATTCGATCATCCTCACATCCGGCGCGACGGAGTCCGACAACCTTGCCTTGCAGGGCGTCATGCACGCGTGTCGAGAGCGCGGCAACCATCTGATAACCGCGCGGACTGAGCACAAAGCGGTCTTGGACACCGCGGCCGCGCTCGAGCGTCAAGGTTTTGCCGCGACTTATCTCGATTGCGACAGCGACGGTCTCATCGATCCAGACATGCTCGAGGCGGCAATCACGGACGCAACCGTGCTCGTATCGATCATGCATCTGAACAATGAAACCGGCGTGCTTCAGGACCTCGCTGCCCTCGGAGAGCGCTGCCGACGCCACGGCGTGCTGCTGCACGCCGACGCGGCGCAGAGCGTAGGCAAGGTCCCTATGGACGTCGCCGCATGGCCGGTGGATCTCGTGTCGCTAACGGCACACAAGACTTACGGTCCAAAAGGTGTCGGTGCGCTGTACGTCCGCCCGGGGATTCCAATCGTTCCGCTGATGTTTGGTGGCGAGCAGGAACGCGCGCTGCGGCCGGGCACGCTGCCCGTTCATCAGATCGTCGGCATGGGTCGAGCCTACGAGATCGCAGACCCTACGGTTGAAGGACCGAGGCTCGCAGCGCACCAGCAACGTTTGTGGCAAGGCTTGTCTCGGATCGACGGCGTGCGGCGCAATGGACATTCTGAGCGCTGCTCGCCGCACGTCCTGAATGTTACCTTTCCGGGCGTCAATGGCGAAAGTCTTCGGCTTGCGATCGCGGAGGTCGCGGTCTCCGCGGGATCAGCGTGCAACGCCGAGACACCAGAATCTTCTCATGTGCTCAGTGCGATGGGCCTCAGCGATGCGTTAGCAGAGAGCACGCTGCGCCTGAGCCTCGGGCGCTACACGACGACCGAGGAGATCGACTACGTCGTCGAACGCATCACCGCCGAGGCCGGCCGGCTGCGCGAGCTCTCGGCGGGCGCGCCGGCTTGGTGCAGCACCTAATACTGCCCAGGGCCGCTTTGCGCTAAACTACTGAGTTTACACTGGAAATGGAGTACTGTTCCGAAGTCGAGCGGCGCCTGCACTCAACCCGAGCGGGTTGCGGCCGTGGGCACGCCTGTCGCGCCGATCGTAACGGGCGAGGCCGAGGATCGCACTCTGAACGTCTGGGTTCGGTATCAGATCCAACTGCGCGGTGAGGTGATCGACTCGGTTCGGTTTGAGGCATACGGGTGCCCGCATTTCGTTGCAGCGGCCGACTGGCACGCCGAGCAGCTGGAGGGTCGTCGGGGTACTGCGCTGGCCGAGCCGGATACTGCTGGCGTGCGAGAAGCCCTCGATGTGCCGACCGAGAAGCTCGGCAAGCTGCTCGTCATCGAGAACGCGCTTGCGGCTTGCGCGAGAGCAGTTGCGGCGTGATGCGCTGAGCTCGACTTGCTGAGGACAGTTCGACTGGTAGGAGAATATGGTTTCATTGACTCAGAATGCCGCTGCGCGCGTGCGCTCGTTCTTGGAGCAGCGCGGGCATGGTCTAGGGCTCAGAGTCGGTATCAAGAAGACCGGCTGCAATGGCTATGCTTACATCATTGACTATGCCGACTCCGTCGGCGCTGACGATGAGATTTTCGATCAGCAAGGCGTCAAGGTCATCGTCGACCGTGAGAGCCTCAAACTCATCGACGGGACTGAGGTCGATTTCGTCAAGCAGGGTCTCAACGAGGCATTCAAATTCCGCAACCCCAACGTGAAGGGTGAATGCGGTTGTGGCGAGAGTTTCAGCGTCTGAGTAGTGAATTGTTGTATCCACTGTTAAGGGATTAATGATGGCAATTGAGCGTACTTTTTCGATCGTGAAGCCGGATGGCGTGCAGAAGAATCTCATCGGGGAAATTTATCGCCGATTCGAAAGTGCCGGCCTGCAAGTTGTGGCAACGAAGATGGTAAGACTTCGGCAGGACCAGGCAGAGCAGTTCTACGCCGTGCACAAAGAGCGGCCGTTCTATTCTGATCTCGTCAAGTACATGACCTCCGGGCCGGTCGTCGTTCAGGTGCTCGAGGGTGAGGACGCGATCAACAGGAATCGTGAGCTCATGGGTGCGACCGACCCGAAGCAAGCAGCCGCGGGCACGATTCGTGCCGACTTCGCTGACTCGATCGAGGAAAACGTCGTGCATGGTTCCGACGGTCCCGATACGGCTGCGCAAGAGATTGCCTTTTTTTTCGCCGGAGCGGAGATTTGCCCGAGAATACGCTGAGCGCGCCTCGAACGGATTCGGCCAAGCTCAATCTGATCGGGCTCGCCGGACGGGATCTAGAGGCGTTCTTCGACGGTCTGGACGAGCGGCCCTACCGCGCGCGCCAGCTGCTCGGTTGGGTTTATCAACGAGGCATATTGGACTTCGGGCAGATGACGGACATTAGCCTGAAGCTTCGCAAGCGACTCGAGCTCATTGCCTCTCTTACGCTGCCCGAGGTCATCCGTGAAGACCGTTCGGTAGACGGAACTCGAAAATGGCTCCTCGATGTCGGTGCGGGACAGGCCGTCGAGACGGTCTTTATTCCGGAGCCGGGTCGTTCGACGCTTTGCATTTCTTCGCAGGCCGGCTGCGCAATGGATTGCTCGTTCTGTGCAACCGGTAAGCAGGGATTCAACCGTAACCTCACGGCTGCTGAGATCCTTGGCCAGGTGCTGATCGCACGTCGCGCGCTTGGGGCCGACACGCCGTTGACGAATATCGTGTTCATGGGCATGGGTGAGCCGCTTGCGAACTATCGAAACGTGATTCCCGTGGTCAAATTGCTTGTCGATGATTACGCCTTTGGTCTTTCGCGACGGCGCGTCACGATTAGTACGGCAGGACTCGTTCCTCAGATTCGTAGACTGTCCGAGGATTGCAACGTAGCGCTCGCTGTATCGTTGCATGCACCGCACGATGCGTTGCGCGATGAGCTCGTGCCGATCAATCGGCGTCACCCGATCGCGGAATTGCTCGAAGCATGCTGGCAGTATGCAGATTGTCTCGCTTCACGCCAGGTCACATTCGAGTATGCGATGCTGCGCGACGTCAACGACGACGCCGGAGACGCGCGTGCGCTCGCGCGTCTGCTGCGGGGCAGGCCCGCGAAGGTGAACCTAATTCCGTTCAACGCGTTTCCCGGCACGCGCTACGAGTGCTCGCCGGCGGCTAAGATCGAGGCGTTCTCGAACGTGCTGAGGGCCGCCGGGATCGTATCTACGATTCGCAAGACCCGAGGAGACGACATCGCTGCAGCCTGTGGACAGCTTGCCGGGCAGGTCAAAGACCGCACGCTGTCGCGTTTAGGCGCTAAACTAACGAGACCTACGAACTGATGGACCGAGCCATGCGAATCAGTGTTGCCATTATCGCTCTGAGTCTCGCTCAGGGTTGTGTTACGACGACGCCCTCGCTGAATCCCGCATCTCCCGAGCAGGCGGCGATTCGAAATCTCGATCTTGGCGTTGCGTATATGCGCCAAGGGCGACCAGACCTCGCTTTGAGCAGCCTTCAGGAGGCCATCGAATTCAATCCGCGGCTCGCCTCGGCCCACAGCACGATCGCCCTTGTGTACGAGCAGCTCGACGATCCGGAGTCGGCGGAGGAGCATTATCGGCGGGCGACGCAGCTTGGACCCGACGACGGTTCCGCGGCGAACAGCTACGCGGTGTTTCTCTGCCGCAATGATCGATGGCAGGAGGCCGAGCGATACTTTCGACGGGCTGCTGATAGCAGTGGATATGCGACGCCCGCAGTTGCGCTGACGAATGCCGGCGTCTGCGCCCGCACTGCCGGCGAGCTCGCCGATGCCGAGACATACTTTCGCGAGGCACTCGAGCGCGACGCGATCGCCTCCGACGCGCTGTATCACTTGGCCGATCTGAGTCTTCAGTCTGAGGACTACCTGTCTGCGCGCGCGTTCACGCAGCGCTACCTCGCATCGACTGCGAGTAATCCCGAGGTCTTGCTGATCTGCGTTCAGGTCGAGCGGCGGCTCGGGGCGGACGCTGCCGCGCAACAGTGCGCACGACAACTCCGAAACGGCTTTCCGAATTCGGCAGAAGTAGCGCGGCTCAACGCGCTCGAGAGCGATGAGCCGAGATGATCCCCAGTCGAAATCGGCCGATACCTCGGACGATGAGCTCAGCATCGGCGAGCGACTTAGGGAGGCGCGCGAGGCTCAGCCGTTAACGCTCGCGCAGATCGCAGCTCAGCTCCGCATCGAGCCTGATTTTCTCGTTGCGCTCGAGGACGATCGCTTGGACGAGTTTCCGGCACCGGTCTTCGCAAAGGGTTATCTCAAACAGTACGGTGGCTTACTCGGTCTCGACGAGGGTGATCTGCTCGCGCAGTACTACCGTCAGGTTGACGTGCGCGAAGCGCCCGTCATGCGGTTCAAGCCGATACGCCTGCGTGATGAGGATCAGATCCGTCATTGGATTGCGGCAGGCGTCGTTCTCATACTGCTCATTGGCGGCCTCGTCGCGTGGTGGTTTTCACGTCCCGAGGCTGACCCCGTGCCTGTCCAGCGTACGCAGGAGGTGTTCGAAGAGCCGCCACCCATAGAGGCGCCCGCGGAGACTTCTGCAGCGCCTGCGGCCGCGCCGATGCCTGCGGTCGCCGACGAGTCGGCGAGTGCGCCGGTTCTTGTTGGCCCCGCTTTCGAGCAATTAGGGGTCGAGGAATCGGAAGTTGAGCAGTCCGACAGCGTGCAGGAGGACCCCATGCCCGGTCTCACCGTGCAGGTCGAGGTCAGCTTTGTCGAGGACTGCTGGACGGAGATCTCCGATGCGCGCGGCGAGCGGCTCTTTTACGGTCTCGGCAGCGCGGGCGCTCGCTCGCGTTTCGGCGCGCGGCTACCGATCTCTGTCTTTCTCGGCAACGCGAGCGGTGTTGAGCTGACCATCAACGGCGAAAATTATCCTGTGCCGGCCGGTAGCCGCCAGGGCAATCTCGCGCGCTTCGTCATCGCCGACTCGGGACTCTGATTCAATGGCCGGGCTTATCCAGCCGGTGCGCGGCATGAACGACGTGCTTCCCGGCGATGCAGCCGCTTGGGCATTCGTGGAGTCGAGCGCGAGCGACCTGCTCGACGGTTACGGCTACACGCGGATTCGGACACCCGCTGTCGAACGCACCGAGCTTTTCAAACGCTCGATCGGTGAGGCGACCGATATCGTCGAGAAGGAGATGTACACGTTCGAGGACCGCAACGGTGACAGTCTGACGCTGCGGCCAGAGGCGACGGCCGGCATGGTCCGAGCTGGGTTGAGCCACGGTTTGTTTCACAATCAGCAGCAGCGGTTGTGGTGCAGCGGTCCGATGTTTCGTCACGAGAAGCCGCAAAAGGCGCGGTACCGACAGTTTCATCAGCTCAGCGTCGAGGCCGTCGGTTTTGCCGGCCCTGAGATCGATGCGGAGCTCATCGCCATCTCAGCCCGGCTTTGGCGAGTACTTGGCCTCGAGAGCCCGACGCTCGAGCTCAACTCACTCGGTACGCCGGCTTCCCGTGCTGAGTATCGAGAAGCGCTCGTCGCGTACCTATCGGGTCATCGGGATGTCTTGGATGCCGATAGTCGAAGGCGACTGGAGACCAATCCACTGCGAATCCTCGATAGCAAGAACCCGGATCTTGCCGAGCTCATCTCGGGCGCGCCGCTGCTCGCCGACTTCCTCGACGCACAGTCCAAAGATCATTTTGAGCAGGTCAAGCAGCTACTCGAGGACGTTGGGATCGATTTCGTTCTGAATCCGCGGCTCGTGCGCGGCCTGGACTACTACTCGCGCACAGTGTTCGAATGGGTAACCGACCGATTGGGTGCTCAAGGCGCCATCTGTTCCGGTGGGCGCTACGATGGATTGATTGCCCAGCTCGGCGGTCGCGACACGCCGGCTAGTGGTTGGGCATTGGGCTTTGAGCGCGTCGTGGAGCTCTTAGCGGTCGAGGGTGCTGAGATCCCGGAGCAGCTTCCGGACGCGTATCTCGTCACAGCCGGGGACGAGGCGCGCCGTCGGGCATTTGCGCTTGCCGAGACGCTGCGCTCGGAGCTTCCGGCACTCAAGCTCGCGATGGATTGCACGGCCGGCGGCTTCAAGGCGCAGCTCAGACGCGCGGATCGCAGTGGCGCGCGTCTCGCGCTCATCCTTGGCGAGGATGAGCTCAGCGCGGGCTCGATCAGCGTCAAGCCGCTGCGCAGCGATGCGCCACAGACGACCGTGAAACTCGAGGAGCTCGCCACGGCACTGCTCGGCGAAGCCGCTCAATAGGCTTAAAATAGGCGACCGGAAGATAGCCCGGAGGCTCGTGTGGACGAATTTCTTTCCGAAAAAGAACAACTGGAGCAAATCCGCGACTGGTGGAAGGAGTACGGTTGGTACCTCGTCGGCGGTGCCGCACTCGGCGGCGTGCTGTTGTTCGGTTGGACGCGTTATCAAAGCTACTCTCAACAGCAGGTCGAGATCGCATCGGCGCTCTACGATGAGCTTTTCGAGGCCGTGGCAGATCGCGCCGACGTGCGCGCGGCGGAGCTGTTGGCCGAGATTCGAACTGAGCACGCCTCGAGTCCATATGCGGATCAGGCGGCTCTGCTAATCGCCTCGTTGCGGCTCGACCAGCAGCAACCCGAGGCCGCCATCGATGAGCTGCGCTCGGTGCTTGAGAGTACCGACGATACAGAGCTCGCGCTCATCGTTCGCCAGAGACTCGCACGGTTGTTGTTGCACCTGGAACGTTACGATGAGGTGCTTGCGCTGCTTGAGGGCCTGGAGCCGAGTCGTTTTTCGGGTCGATTTAGCGAGCTGCGTGGAGATGTGTATCTGGCTCAGGGTGACGTCGATCGCGCTCGGACGGCGTATATGGAGGCGTACAACACGGAGTTCATTGAGGTCGTCGACCGAAACCTGCTGCAGATGAAGATCGACGACTTGCCGGTTGCGTCGATTGCAGACGCACAACCGGCGATGGAAGCCGAGCCTGCTGCTGAGCCAGACGCAGAGGAGGGCGCGTGAACCGTCGTGCTTCGTTTCTCCTTGTGGGCTTTTGCGTTCTCGCATCGGGATGCGGAATGTTCGGTGGCGGTGGCGAGGATCCGATCGAGCCGCCGGCCGAGCTCGTCGAGTTCGAGCCCCGCCTGGCGATCGATCGCGTCTGGAATACTCGCGTCGGTGGCGCCGGCGAGGCATTGCGTCTGTCGCTTGGGCCCGCGACGGATGGCACGCGAATCTACGCTGGGGCGTACGACGGTCAAGCTGCAGCATTCGATGCCGAGACTGGGCGGCGCATTTGGGCTACGCGCACAGAGTTGCCGCTCGCAGCCGGACCGGGCTTCGGTAGCGGTGTGTTGGCGTTCGGGACGAACGATGGCGATCTGATCACGTTAGAAGCTGAAACGGGCGAGGAACGCTGGCGCCTGCAGGTCGGCGGTGAGGTACTCGCCTCGCCCGCTATTGGCGCTGATGTCATCGTGCTAAGCACTGTCGACGGCCGCTTGAGGGGTTACTCCGTGCTCGACGGACGGTTGCTCTGGACCGTAGAGCACGCGGTTCCGGCTCTGACCGTGCGCGGCAATACCGAACCTGTGATCTCGGGGACGACCGTCGTTGCCGGCTTCGACAATGGCCGACTCGGCGCGTACGAGTTGGCGACGGGCGAAACGCGCTGGGAGGCGCCACTGACGGCGCCAGCCGGGCGCACGGAGCTCGATCGTATCGTCGATATCAGCGCGGGCTTGGCAGTCGTCGGCAACGACATCTATGCCGTAGGCTACAACGGTAGGGCTGTCGCGGTCGGGTTGGAGACAGGGCTGCTGCTTTGGCAGCAAGAGATGTCGAGCTATGCGGGTCTCGGGGCTGGTTTCGCCGATGTGTACGTTGCCGATGATTTGAGCCAGGTCGTTGCGCTCGACCGTCAAAGCGGCACGCAACGCTGGACACAACCTGCGCTGCGTCTGCGCGATATCTCGCGGCCCACGTTTTACCGCGGTACGGTCGTCGTCGGTGACCTCGAAGGCTACCTGCATTGGCTGGATTCGCAGGACGGCAGCTTCCTCGCACGCGAGCGCGTCGGCACGCAGCGCATCATGGCGGCACCGCTCGTGGTCGGCGAGTACATCTTCGCGCAAGGTGAAGACGGAACCCTTGCGGCGTTCACGATTGCCGAGGAAGACAGCTAGGCAGATGCCTAGGGTGCATCATGCTCCCCGCAGTTGCGCTCGTGGGCCGGCCGAACGTCGGTAAATCCACGCTTTTTAACCAGTTAACCCGTTCACGCGACGCGCTAGTCGCGGATTTTCCCGGGCTTACGCGGGATCGACGCTACGGATACGCTGAGGCCGACGGCCAACGATTCCTCGTCGTAGATACCGGCGGTCTCGGCGAGGATGAAACTGAGCTTGGCCAGCTCGCTGCGCGTCAGACAGAGCTCGCGATTGCCGAGACCGACGTCATCGTGTTCGTCGTCGACCATGCCGATGGGCTCACGGGTGCCGACGAGCGCATTGCCGAGGGACTGCGTGGCGCCGATAAGCCCGTGATTCTCGCCGTAAATAAAGCCGAGGGCGTGGCGCCGGAGCTTGCAGAGGCGGAATTTCACGCGCTGGGTCTTGGTGCGCCCGTAAGCGTTGCCGCGTTGCATGGCAAGCGTCTCAACGTGCTTACTCGCCTCATCCTCGAGGCCCTGCCCACGGCGCTAGACCAACCGCCTGGCGTCGACGAGGACGCCGGGCCGGGTATCGCTGTCGTTGGGCGGCCGAACGTGGGCAAGTCAACGCTTATCAACCGGCTTATCGGCGCCGAGCGCATGGTCACTTCTGCGGCACCCGGGACGACGCGAGATAGTGTCCACGTTCCGTGCGAGCGTGAGGGAGAACAGTTCGTGCTCATCGATACAGCGGGTATACGTCGGCGTGCCAAGGTCAGCGAGACGGTTGAGAAGTTTAGTGTGGTACAGAGCCTCAGGGCGATCGAGGAAGCGGGCGTCGTTATCGTGCTCATCGATGCCCGCGAGGGCATCACCGACCAGGACCTACACCTGCTCGGGCTCGTCGTCGAACGCGGGCGCGCATTGACGATCGGCGTCAACAAATGGGATGGGCTACCACGGTCGCAGCGGCGCGAGGTCGAAGCTCAGATCGAGCGCAAGCTGCAGTTTGTCTCGTACGTACGCGTAAGCTTTATCTCTGCGCTACACGGCAGCGGTATAGATACGTTACTCGAGGCTGCATTGGCTGCGCATCGTGCGGCCGGCAAGACGTTTACGACGTCCGAGCTCAACGAGATTCTCGATCGCGCGGTCACGGCGCATCCGCCGCCCGTCGTGGCAGGTCGTCGGCTGCGTCTGCGTTACGCCCATCAGGGCGGACGCTATCCGCCGATCATCGTGATCCACGGCGGGCGAACGCAGCGCGTACCGGCTCATTATCGACGCTATCTGACGAACACATTTCGCGAGGTGCTCGGTCTCGAGGGCGCACCGCTCAGGCTCGAGTTTCGTGCTGGCGAGAACCCGTTTGCCGGTCGACGCAACGTGCTAACGCGCCGCCAGCTCAAACGCCGCCAGCGCGTCATGCGTCACCGCCGCTGAGCGCGGTACTAAGCTCATAACCAAAAGTTACTAAGGCGCTTGCGCGGGCCTTTACACTGGGCCGCCCAGCTGACCGAAATGCAAAGCTCATGAGCAACGCGCGCAAATTCTTGACGCTCGACGATGACTTCCCGATGTATCGGGGCGGCACGCTCGTCAAGCCGACGATTGCCTACGAGACCTGGGGCGCGCTCAATAGGCGTGGCGACAACGCGATCCTGATTTTCACGGGCCTCTCGCCGTCGGCCCATGCGGCCTCATCCGCCGAAGATCCTTCGCCAGGTTGGTGGGAAGAGATGCTCGGGCCCGGCCGCCCGCTCGACACGCGGCGCTTCTTCGTGATCTGCGTCAACTCGCTCGGCAGCTGCTTCGGCTCGACGGGCCCGGCTTCTTTGGATCCAGAAACGGGTGAGCCGTATCGGCTGACGTTTCCCGTGCTGTCACTCGAGGATGCTGCGCGCGGCGGATGGGAGGTTGTTCGTCATCTAGGCATTGAGCGCCTGCATGCCGTCGTCGGCCCGTCGATGGGCGGCATGACCGCACTCGCGTTCGAGATTCTGTTTCCTGTAGCCACCGATAATCTCGTGATCATCTCCTCTGGAGCTCGATCGCCGGCGTTTGCGACGGCGCTTCGCTCCCTGCAAAGAGAGATGATTCGTCGCGATCCGAACTGGCGGGACGGCGAGTACACCCAGGACTCGATGCCGATCACGGGCATGCGCCTTGCGCGCAAGCTTGGAATGATTACCTATCGTTCGGCCGAGGAGTGGCGGCACCGCTTCGGTCGTGAGCGGGTGTCGGCAGAGCGTGAGAGCGACAGTCCTTTTGGGCTCGACTTCGAGATCGAGTCCTATCTGGAGCATCAGGCCAATAAATTCACGGGCCAATTCGACCCGAACTGTTACCTCTATCTGTCTCGCGCGAGCGATCTCTTCGACGTTGCCGATCATGGGGCCTCGGTAACAGCCGGGCTCGCCAAGGTGCGTGCGCGCCGCGTGCTCGTCGTTGGTGTCACGACGGATTTCCTGTTTCCGGTCTATCAGCAGCAGGAGCTCGCCGAGTTGCTCAGAGAGACGGGGCACGACGTCGAGTACGTCGAGCTCGACTGCATCCAGGGTCACGACTCCTTCCTCGTGAACATGGACAGCTTCCGTCCCGTCATCGCGGATTTCTTTGCGCCCGTGCGCGGCTCCGTCGCAAACTCCGGCTGAAGCTTCAGTTTTTTCCCGCTTCGTCCTGTGGGTCCTCCACCGACCCGACCGTTGCCGTGAACGTGCCGCGGTGCAGTCGGACGCGCACGTCGTCCCCGGTCGAGACGTCGCGCACATCCGTCAGGACGCTCCCAACGGTCGCGCGCATAGCGATGGCGTAACCGCGCTCGAGCGTTGCAAGCGGACTGACCGAGTCGAGTGCGCGCTTCGCGACGTCGAAGCGCCGCTGTTGCACCGCTAGAATTCTCTCAATCGCCTGGCGCAGGGCGCTGCTCGCTTCTCGGCGACGTTGCTTGAGTTGCGTGAGCTGGATCCGCGGTGCGGCGCTGCGCAGTGCAGCGTATATGCGAGAAAGCTCCGCGCCGCGATCGCTCAGTGTGGCGACGAGCTTACGTCGCAACCGTGCATCGAGGTCATCGAGACGCTGACTAGCCTGCTGCAGCTGCACGCCCGGGTGGGCGCGCTGCAGGCGGTGATGCAACGTCTGCGCTAGCGTTGCGCGTTGCGCCAAGTTACGGGCTGTGCCGCCTCGCAGGCGCTGTTCCAGAGATTCGAATCTCGTCAGCCACTCGGTCCGGTCGGGCACAGCGAGCTCTGCGGCACCGGACGGCGTCGGTGCTCGGCGATCGGCGACAAAGTCCGCGATCGTAATATCAATCTCGTGGCCGACGCCGACGATGACAGGGATCTCGATGGCCGCAAGCGCGCGGGCGACGATTTCCTCGTTGAATGCCCAGAGATCCTCGAGTGAGCCGCCGCCGCGTGTGAGAATCAGTAGATCGCATTCCCGACGCCGATCCGCAAGCTCGAGTGTCCGGGCGATTTCCTCGGCAGCCGTGTCACCCTGCACGGCCGTCGGATAGACGAGAGTCGCCACGGCGGGAAATCGCCGCGCAAGGACAGTGAGCACATCGCGGACTGCAGCACCGCTCGGTGAGGTCACGATTCCGATCTGCGCGGGTAACGTCGGTAGTGCCTTCTTACGGTCTTCGTCGAACAGGCCTTCGGCGGCGAGCTTTTGCTTCAGCGCCTCGAAACGGCGCCGTAGCAGACCTTCGCCGGCTGGCTCGGCGTGGTCGATGACTAGCTGAAACTCGCCACGGGCCTCGTAGATGCTGACCCGACCACGGGCGAGAATCTGTTGCCCGTTCTGCGGCTCGAAGTCGAGCGTTCGATTACGTTGGCGAAACATCGCACAACGCAACTGGGCGTGCTCGTCCTTGAGGCTCCAGTACATGTGCCCGGACGCGGGCCGGGCGAGATTGGAGATCTCTCCTTCGACCCAGACGACGCCAAGGCTGGACTCGATGACGTGCCGAGCCTCGCGGTTGAGCTCGGCTACCGAGTAGATGTGCCGGTCCGCACGCTGCGCGTCTTGATCATCGAAAAGGTCCATGCGGGCGAGTATACGTGAGGGTGTTCGCCGGTCCGCTCCCGGACGCCGTGCATAAATCCGCCCGGCCGCGTAAAATCTCGTGTTTCCACTGTCGGGCGCCCGTGCGCGGTACGGGATGCGGCGGAGCTCTAAATGCGGATCATCCACGAAGCGCTGACCTTCGACGACGTCCTATTACAGCCGGCCTATTCGGAGATCCTGCCACGCGAAGTCGATCTTGCAACGTCGCTGACGCGTGAGATCACGCTCAACATTCCGATCGTTTCCGCCGCGATGGACACCGTGACCGAATCGCGTCTTGCGATTACGCTCGCCCAGGAGGGCGGCATCGGCATCATCCACAGGAGCATGTCGATCGAGGAGCAGGCGCGCGAGGTAGGCCGCGTCAAGAAGTACGAAAGCGGAATCATCAGTAACCCGATAACGGTTACGCCCGATACTTCGATCCGCGACGTCATCGAGCTCACGCAGGCGCACAATATCTCCGGCGTGCCCGTCGTCGAGGGCAGTGAGCTCGTGGGTATCGTCACGCATCGAGATTTGCGCTTCGAAACACAGTTCGATGCACCGGTTTCGACGGTCATGACTCCGAAAGATCGTCTCGTTACGGTCAAGGAAGGCGCGGACGAGGACGAGGTTCTGACTTTATTGCACCGCTATCGTATCGAGAAGGTCCTTGTCGTAGACGACAACTTCCAGTTGCGTGGCATGATCACTGCTAAGGATTTTCAGAAGGCGACAGACTACCCGTTGGCGTGCAAGGACTCGCTCGGTGCGCTACGGGTCGGCGCAGCCGTCGGGACGGGCGCTGATACACCGGATCGTGTCGAGGCGTTGGTTGCGGCTGGCGTCGACGTTGTCGTCGTCGATACGGCTCACGGACACACGCGTGGCTGTCTCGATCGCATCAAAGAGATCAAGGCCAAGCATTCGGATCTGCAGCTGATTGCCGGCAACGTCGCGACGAAAGAGGCGGCACTCGCGCTCGTCGAGGCCGGCGCCGACGGCGTCAAGGTCGGTATCGGCCCGGGATCGATTTGCACGACGCGCGTCGTTGCCGGAGTCGGTGTACCTCAAATCACAGCCGTCGCCGAGGTGGCTGACGCGCTGACAGACACCGATGTCCCCGTCATTTCAGACGGTGGTATTCGTTACTCGGGCGACATTGCCAAGGCAATCGTGGCAGGCGCGTACTGTACGATGCTCGGCAGCTTATTTGCCGGAACGGAAGAGTCCCCAGGTGAGGTCGAGCTCTATCAAGGGCGCTCTTACAAGAGTTACCGCGGTATGGGCTCCGTGGGCGCGATGGCGCGTACGCATGGCTCTGCGGACCGATACTTTCAGGATGCCGCCGAGCAACTCGAGAAGCTCGTCCCCGAGGGCATCGAGGGTCGCGTGCCCTACAAGGGCAATCTCGTCGCTATCGTGCAGCAACTCGTCGGCGGCGTCCGAGCTGCGATGGGTTACACGGGCAGTCACAACATCGCGGAGATGCGCACGCGTCCGAAGTTCATTCGGATTACCGGCGCCGGTCGGCGTGAGAGCCACGTGCACGACGTAACGATCACGAAGGAAGCGCCGAACTACCGTGCGGAGTAACGAGCTTTGATCGCGGATCCGCGCAGCGCTCTGGGCCATTCGCCCGATGATGACCGCATTCTAATCCTCGACTACGGCGGCCAGTACACGCAGCTCATCGCGCGGCGCGTGCGCGAAGCCGGGGTCTACAGCGAGATTCGTCCGTACGATCTATCAGCAGAGGCAGTCGCAGCGTTCGGTGCAACCGGCGTGATTTTGTCTGGCGGACCGGAGTCCGTTGGCGGTGAGAGAGCGCCCGAGGTCGCCGATGCCGTGCTCGAACTCGACGTGCCGATTCTCGGCATTTGCTATGGCATGCAAGCCCTGGCGGCCAAGCTCGGCGGTGCCGTGAGTCCGGCAGACCACCGCGAGTTCGGTTATGCCGAGGTCGAGATTCCGGCCGACAGTCCGTTGCTCGGCGGGCTCGTGCCCGAGGGTGAGCGCTTGAGCGTATGGATGAGCCACGGCGACCGTGTCGACGGGCTGCCTGACGGCTTCGTGCCGATCGCCGCATCGGCGAACGCGCCGCTAGCCGGCATGGCGGATCCAGAACGGCGTTATTACGGTCTGCAATTTCATCCCGAGGTCACACATACCGAGCACGGTCAGCAGATCATCGAGCGCTTCGTTCACGATGTCTGCGGCTGTGCGAGCGATTGGACGTCCCACAACATCATCAAGGAGCACATCGACCGGATTCGCGAGGAGGTCGGCGACGGCAAAGTGCTGCTCGGTTTATCGGGCGGCGTGGATTCGTCGGTCGTGGCGGCGTTGCTTCACGAAGCCATCGGCGATCAGCTTGTCTGTGTTTTCGTCGATAACGGCTTGCTGCGGCTCAACGAGGGCGATCAGGTCATGGCCGTGTTCGCCGAGCATCTCGGCGTCAACGTCGTCAGAGTCGATGCCGAGGACGAGTTTCTGGAGGCGCTGGAGGGCGTGACCGACCCCGAGGAGAAACGCAAGATCATCGGCCGCAAGTTCATCGACGTCTTCGAGCGCGAAGCCAACCGGCTCGAGGGTATCGCATGGCTCGCGCAGGGCACGATCTATCCGGACGTCATTGAATCGGCGGGGGCCGCTACGGGCAAAGCGCATGTCATCAAGTCGCACCACAACGTTGGCGGCCTGCCCGAGACGATGCGCTTGAAGCTCGTCGAGCCGCTGCGTGACCTCTTCAAGGACGAGGTACGCAAGATCGGTGTGGAGCTCGGGTTACCAAGAGAGCTCGTTGGGCGGCATCCATTTCCCGGACCGGGCCTCGGCGTGCGAATCCTCGGCGAGGTCAAGAAGGAGTTCGCGGATATTCTGCGACGCGCTGACGACATCTTCATCAGCGAGTTGCGCACCTATGATTTGTACGATCAGGTCAGCCAGGCATTCGCTGTGTTTTTGCCCGTGCGATCGGTCGGCGTCATGGGGGACGGGCGCACCTACGAGTATGTCATTGCGCTTCGCGCTGTCGAGACGGTCGATTTCATGACCGCGCACTGGGCGCATCTTCCCTATGAGCTGCTCGATCACGTCTCGCGGCGAATCATCAATGAGATCTCCGGTATATCGCGCGTGACGTATGACATATCCGGCAAGCCGCCGGCGACGATCGAGTGGGAGTAACCGGTACGGTTCGTATTACGACGCCGGCGTCAACCTGATGGCTCTGTCGGATCAGGATTTCATGGATCGCGCACTCGCCCGCGCGCGTCAATCGCGTGACGCTGGAGAGGTACCGGTTGGCGCTGTCCTCGTCGACGCCGACGGAAAAATTCTCGCTGAGGCCGGGAATGCCCCTATCGCTACCCATGATCCGAGTGCTCACGCCGAGATGCTCGTGCTGCGCGCGGCCGCCAGACAGCTGGCAAACTATCGCCTGAATGGCACGACGCTATACGTCACCCTAGAGCCGTGCCCGATGTGTGCGGGCGCGCTCGTGCACGCGCGCGTTGAGCGCATCGTTTTCGCTGCTACCGATCCGCGTGCCGGTGCTTGCGGCTCAGTCTTCGACTTGGTACGCAGTGAGGCTTTGAACCATCGCATCGAAATCGTCAGCGGTGTTCGCGAGCAGGAGAGCGCGCAACTGCTGAGAAGGTTTTTCGCCGAGCGACGCTAGCCGCTCAGGCGAGCGGTCTCGCCGTGGAGCCGAATATTTGCCATCGATCAGCACATTTGGACTGTTTTTGGCGGCGAAACCGCTAATACTGGGCCAGAGAGAACCGAAAAGCGCAATTGGACATAATGCAGGTCTCGTGCTCGCATCGCATCTATCGCATGAGCGCTAGAGCAGACCCGACAAAAATGGCGCCTTCTAACATATGACGAAGGAGAGCAGCGCGCTCGGGCTGTGGACGCTTACGGCAGTCGTCGTAGCGAGCATGATCGGTGCTGGTGTTTTCACAACATCCGGTTTCGCGCTCGGCGATCTCGGATCGCCTTCGAGGGTGCTTGCGGCTTGGTTGATCGGTGGCTTGCTTGCGCTCTGCGGGGCATTGAGCTACGGGGCCCTCGCACGGGTGATTCCGGACTCAGCCGGCGAATATCTCTATTTGTCGCGCACGGTCCACCCGGCCGTCGGTTTCGTAGCAGGATGGGTATCGCTGCTTGCCGGGTTCACGGCAGCGATCGCCTATTCTGCACTGACGTTCGCGGCCTATGTGGCGCCGCTGGCCGACGGCTCAGTCGGACCGAAACTCATCGCGACTTCGGCCATAGCCGTCGCCGCGCTGCTGCATGCGCTGCACGTCAAGCAAGGCGCTTGGGCCCAGAACGCAACAGTCGCGCTCAAGCTGAGTTTGATCCTGGGTTTTTGCGTTTTCGCCGTGTTCGAGCCCGGCCTGTCCTCGTGGACCGGGCTCGCGGAGGTTCGCAACGAGACGCGCGAGATTCCGCCGTTCTCAGCCGTCACGTTTGCGCAGACTCTTATGTGGGTCTCTTTCAGCTACTCAGGCTTCAACGCAGCGGTCTATATCGCGGGCGAGGTGCCGTCGGCACGGGTGCGGGTTCCGCGCGCGCTCGTGCTCGGTACGGTGCTGACAACGCTGATCTATCTCGCGCTAAACGCGATTTTCGTGCTCGTGCCGTCCTATGAGGCCGTTGCCTTTCAGGAAGACGTTGCCGCGATTACAGCACATGCCGTCGGCGGCGAGCCTATGGCGATCGCGGCGCGCTTTCTCGTTGCGCTTGCTCTGTTTACGTCCATCTCGGTCATGATGATGATCGGTCCGAGGGTTTACGCGAAGATGGCTGATGATGGCCTCTTTCCACCGATGTTGCGTTTCGAGGGCGAGACGCCGGTGGTCTCGATCATCACGCAGGGTGTGCTCGCAGCCGTCGTCGTTTGGATCACGGGCTTGAGGGAGTTGCTGTCCTATCTCGGTTTTACGCTGGGCTTGAGCACGGCCGTCACGGTGGCAGCGCTGTTCGTCGTGGTGCGGCGCAGCCCGGATCTCGCCGGGGTGCTGCCCGGCTACCCGTGGGCGCCCGCGATCTTCGTGCTGTTTACGGTTCTATTCGCGACGCTCGCGGCGACCGTGAATCCCTGGGAGATGCTCGCAGCACTTCTGACGATCTGCTCGGGTGTCTTATTGTATCGAGTCTTGCACGGCCGCTGGAGCTCGAAGCGGTAGGCGAGCGGTCAGGCCTGTCAGTGTAGAATGAGATCTGAGTTGCAAATGTGTGGTCTGTCATGCATGTGGCCGTACGTCGAAAGCTGCACCGGTATTTCGTCGGAGCTGGGCCGACGGGCTGGCGTAGGCGAATGCTCAGCATGTTTCCGCCGCTCTTGGTAGCGGTGTCCGCGTGCGCGCAGACGTCCTATGAAGCCGAGCGCAATGCGCTCGTCAGCGAGATCGCGCGCGACGTACGCGAGACGCGCAGCTATACGGGCAAATCGCGCCTCGACCCAGCCGTCATGGATGCTATCCGGACCGTGCCGCGTCACGAGTTCGTCCCGGCGCGGTTGCGAGCGTCTGCCTATGCGAACCGGCCTTTACCGATCGGCGACGGGCAGACGATCTCACAACCCTATATCGTCGCGCTCATGACGGACTTGGCCGAGGTCGGTCCCGACTCGACGGTCCTCGAGATCGGCACGGGCTCCGGTTATCAGGCGGCGGTTCTGGCGGAGATCGTCGATCATGTCTATACGATCGAGATCATCGACGCGTTGGGCCGCCGAGCCGCTGGTACGCTCGAGCGGCTCGGCTACGACAACGTCACCGTGCGAATCGGAGACGGCTATCTCGGCTGGCCCGCACACGCGCCGTTCGACGCGATCGTTGTGACTGCAGCTCCCGATGTCGTGCCCCCGCCGCTGATCGAGCAACTCAAAGTCGGCGGCAAGCTCGTCGTTNNGGGCGCGGGCAGTCCTTACAGGTACTCGAGAAGCAGGCCGACGGGGATATCACGACGACCGAAGTGCTGCCCGTGCGTTTCGTGCCGTTTACGCGGGACTGAGCTGCGCGCGACCGCGCCGTCGCAGGTTAGCCCCAGCCCAGTTGGTCGAGATGATCGTCGTCGATGCCGAAATAATGGGCGATTTCGTGAATCAGCGTTCGTGCAATCTCTTCGCGGAGCTTATCCGGCGGGAGACCTAGCGCCAGATGCGGGCGCCGAAAAATATAGATGACGTCAGGTAGTTCGCCAGCGTAGTCCATACCGCGCTCCGTCAGTGGCACGCCGACGTAGAGTCCGAGCAGCGTGTGACCATCCGAGTCGAGATCCTCGTCCGCCTCATCAGCGACGAGGACCTCGATATTGTCCAACGAATTCCGTGCCCAGTCGGGCAGGCCAGCGATCGTGCGACGGACAACGGTTTCGAATTGGTACTGGTNNGTGTAGCGCGATTGCTCGATGGGTCGTGTTCGATCCTTGGCCGTCTCGCACCGTCTCTGAGTACGCGCTTGTATTGCACGAACCCAAAGGCATACTACGAGCAATGAACTGTAAGAAAAACAACGACACGTCTCCAACGGGATTGACGCGCGCGCTTTCTGCTACGCGCCTCGCGTTGCTTGTCGTGGCGATCGGTAGCGCGGCTCAGGCACTAGGCCAAGTACCCATCATTCAGCCGGGCGCACCGGGGGAGCCCGGTCGGCGAATCTCTGTAGAGGAGGCTACCGATCTTGCGGGCATCCAGTTCTCCGCCGCGGACGTCAAGTTCATGCAAGGCATGATCACTCATCATGCTCAGGCGTTGGAGATGACGGTGCTCGTCGAGGAGCGAACGACGCGCGAGACCATGCGTCTTCTTTCGCAACGCATTGCACTGTCGCAGGAAGACGAGATAAACATGATGCGGGACTGGCTGCAGAGTCGGGACCTGGAGGTGCCGGATCTGACAGCCCACCACGAGCACGATGCCGAGCTCATGCCCGGCATGGCTAGTCCTGAGCAAATGCAGGTCCTTGCGGATGCCGCCGGACCTGCGTTCGATGACTTGTTTCTCGAGCTCATGATCGAGCACCATCGCGGCGCTTTGACGATGGTGGACAGCCTCCTCGATCAGCGCGGCGCCGCACAGGACTCCGTGCTCTACGAGTTCACGGCCGACATCACGGCCGATCAGAGTGCGGAGATCGAACGCATGGATGCGATGCTGGCAGGATTCTCGCCTGATCCCAGGGTCGCGCTGAGAGCAGGTTTCCTCGACGCGGGTGAGGCATCGCTGAATATGACGCTCGTCCGGTCGCTACCCAAGCCAGCTGGGTTCTTTGATCCTGAGCATCCGGCAGGTCGGCCGATGGACCGCGAGCCGCCAGGGCTAGAAGACGCCGAGGAGCTTGTCGAGGAGTTCGACGTGGACCCGGCTAATGCGGTTGCCGAGGAGAAGGCCGCGAGCGAAGAGGCCGTCGACGCGGACGAAACGGAGCCTCGGCCGAGCCTACTGAACTTCGCGAACACGGATTTAGCATTCGCGGGCGACATTCTCGTTGCCGGCAATTATCACGGCTTCAACGCTTACGATATCAGCGATCCGCGATCGCCGGAGTTGCTGAGCTCCGTCGTGTGTCCGGGTGGCCAGGGTGATGTCTCGATCGTTGGCGACTTATTGATCTACTCCGTCGAGCAAACACGTGGACGTTTAGACTGCGGCCTGCAGGGTGTAGCGGAGGGAACGAGCGAGGAGCGCTTTCGCGGCATCCGGATTTTCGACGTCGCTGACTTTCGATCGCCGAGACAGGTTGCGGCCGTACAGACGTGTCGCGGCTCACACACGCATACCGTGGTGACCGATCCCGACGACGACGGCAACATTTACGTTTACGGTTCGGGCACGAGCCGCGTGCGTCCCGGTGAGGAGCTCGAAGGTTGCTCTGATGATTCGCCGTTCGAAAACCCGGAGACGGCACTGTTTCGGATCGACGTGATACAAGTGCCATTGCGCAATCCAGATCGAGCGCGCATTGTCAGCCGGCCGTTCGTGTTTCGCGACCCAGAGTCAGGCGTCATCGCAGGGCTTTGGGAAGGAGGTGATCACGGTCCCGACACCCAGGACACGAACGAGACGGATCAGTGTCACGACATCACGGCTTTTCCCGAGCTTGGTCTCGCTGCAGGTGCATGTTCCGGGAACGGACTGCTTCTAGACATCTCTGATCCGGAAAACCCCGTGCGAGTCCACGAGGTCATCGATACGCGTTTCGCCTACTGGCACTCGGCGACGTTCAACAACGACGGAACGAAAGTTCTCTTCACGGACGAGTGGGGCGGTGGGTCGCGGCCGCGTTGCCGCGCGTCGGATCCGGACGACTGGGGTGCGGATGCGATCTACGACATCGTGGATGGCGAGATGCAGTTCCGCAGCCATTTCAAGATTCCCGCACCGCAGACAGAACTAGAGAACTGCGTGGCTCACAACGGCTCGATTGTCCCGGTGCCCGGGCGGGATATCTTCGTCCAGGCCTGGTATCAGGGCGGCATCTCGGTCATCGATTTCACGGATTCCGCCAATCCTGTGGAGATCGCGTTCTTCGACCGGGGTCCCGTCGATGGCCAGGACCTCATGATGGGCGGCTACTGGTCGGCCTATTGGTATCGAGGGCAGATCTACGGTACAGAGATCGCTCGCGGTCTCGACGTCTTCGCGCTTACGCCGAGCGAATTCCTGTCGGCAAACGAGATCGCCGCGGCATCGTTGGGTGGGAGCGATATCGTCAACCCGCAACAGCAGCGCCGGCACGTGTGGCCGGCAGAACCGGTTGTTGCGAAAGCCTATGTCGATCAGCTCGTGCGCGGCAGCGCGATCGAGCCTGCGCAAGCAAATGAGCTGACCGCTCTGCTCGATCGGGCAGCCACGGCGCTCAGCGGCGGGCAGCGGGCCAACGTCTCGGTTGCCTCGGAGCTAGGGCGCGTTGGGATGGCACTTACTTCGAACCAGGACAACCCGAGCGAGGTCACGGCCCGGAGATTCGTCGCGCTCGCGGACGCGCTGACAGCGCTCGCCGATCGGTTACGTTAGATTCGATACATTCATGTGTAATCCAGACTGGAAATTGCCGGCGTCGATGCGCCAAACTACGCGCGCTATGCACAAGCACACGGTCATGCCAGCTAAACGCCGCTGGCAGAGAGCCGCGCCGTTTGCGTTGGCTCTGCTGCCAGCGTTATTTCTGTTCCAGACACAGATCGGTCGCGCTCACCATTCTTTCGCGCCACTCATGCTGCCGAGCGGCGAGCAGTCGATCGAGACATTCGATGGGACCGTGCGCGTTTATCGGATCATGAACCCGCATAGCGCCATCATCTTCGATACGCAGACTGCG
>JABAOE010006452.1_pt1 | contig 30943 bp, 28 predicted proteins | sample 7062141 | NCBI WGS metagenome assembly JABAOE01 (sample SAMN14538627, study PRJNA623070) | marine sediment metagenome | biome: marine biome [ENVO:00000428]; feature: marine pelagic biome [ENVO:01000023]; material: deep marine sediment [ENVO:00002113] | place: India: Gulf of Khambhat ...
AACTAGGGTTGGAGAGCGAGGGATCCTTTATGGTCATCTTCACATTCATCTTCTCTTTCCAACCCTAGTTGTAAAGGCAAAGGATGGTACTGAATATACGGTGATCCGCAATGGCCGCCTAACGGCCTTGGACGACCCGGAGGTGCGCTCTCTAGCGGCGAAGTACGGTGATCCAGATGAGTTGCTCAGAGAGGATTGGATTCCCCAGGTACCCGGTATCACGTCCCCGGGAACCTATGAAGAATTTTCACGGGACCCTGCGCCGTGGATTTACTCTAATCAGGCAGGTGCGAGATAGGAATCGTCAGACAGACGCACGCAAGGCTTCGCTGAGTTCGGGGTGTTTAAAGGTATAACCCAGCTCCTGGGCCTTTTCCGGCAGAACTCGCTGACCTGTAACCACGACATCCGCCATTTCTCCCATCAAAACGCGCAGCGCAAAGGCTGGTACGGGCGCCCATGAGGGCCGGTGCAAAACTTTTCCGAGGGTCTTGGAGAGCTCTTTCATGGTCACCGGATGGGGGGCGGTAGCATTGACCGCTCCGGAAGCGCCTTCTTTTTCGAGCAGGTAAACGATCAGCCCGACCTCGTCTTCCAGTTGAATCCATGAGACCCACTGCTGTCCGCTCCCAATGGGCCCACCGGCAAAGAGCTTGAAGGGCAGGACCATTTTCTTAAGCGCCCCACCACCCTTTCCCAGGACGATACCGGTACGAAGGCAAACGACCCGAACTCCAAAGCTCTTTGCTTTTTGAGCTTCCTCCTCCCACTCGATACAGATCTGGGAGACAAAATCGTTTCCGGGCTCGGTGCCCTCAACCACAGCCTCATCTCCCCGGGGACCGTAGTACCCAATCGCCGACGAGTTAATTAAAAGGCGGGGCTTTTTCTTTGCCTTGCCCATGGCCACCACGAGTGCTCGGGTCGTGTTGATACGACTGGAGCGAATCTTTTCCTTTTGCGCTGGGGTCCACCGCTTGGCAGGTATCGGTTCACCCGCAAGGTTAATGACGGCGTCCACCCCATCAACGGCCTGTTCCCAGGGGCCCGCTTGTCCCGGTTTCCAAGTGACCCATTCTCTATTGTTTGGGAGCTGATTCGGTGCCGGACGGCTCGAGATGATGACCAGAGAATGCCCCACCTCCGACAGGCGATCACAAAGGGCCGAACCTATAAAACCAGTCGCTCCTGTAATAGCGATCTTCATAACTCTTTCCCCTTACCAAATAATTCAGCAAACTCAACGCCATCCGGTACACAATTCCCCACTCAAAAGTGTCCCGGATTTTTAATCAGGAGGCTTTCCATCCAGGTAGGCACCCCAAAGCAAGAATGCAATGGCTGCACCACAAATAAGAGTCACAATGCAACCGACAACAAAAATTGCGATTTCACCCATTAGTTCCTCCCCCTGCCGGACAACAGTAAAGCTCCCAACGAAAGAATAGACGGGACCCATAAGCCGACGAAGACTCCCTCCTCCTTTTGCCCTCCGAACCAAAGGTATATAGATAACAGAAAGGAAAGGACAGCTGCCAAACAAAAAAGCCCCTTTGCCTTGGTCACACTTGACATTATAGCCTCCTTGCTAATTTATAATTGGTTGATCGGTTCAAATCGTTTGATTGCACTGGCCACTGGACTCCACACATATTGACTAAAATCTTAAGTCTTCCAATTTTTTTCGAAACTCCTGCATGCTGGGAACAACTGAGATGCCAATCTCATCAAAAACCTCTCCGTAAGCACTCGCTGCTCGTCCACCCACAAGGATTGGTACTTGATCCGGTACTAGCTGGCGTATTTTTTGAAGCTCGTTCGCCAGGTGGGGATCATCTGGGGGGTAGATTACACTCAGGGCCACGGCCTTGGCGTTTGTCTGCTTTACCGTGGCTGCGATGTCCTCAGCCGGGAGGTCCGGTCCTAGATAAGTGACCCGCCAACCCTGGGAGGCTGCCGTGGTCAGCGCAATCAGGGCCCCAAATTCATGCCTTTGTCCGGAGGGCGTGGTTACTATAAGGTGCGGCGCCGTACTGGCTGATTCCACGGTTCGGTTCATGTTCCCTAGAAAGCTTCGCACCACCGCCGACGCGATGTGTTCCTCAGCCACTTTCAAAGAACCTTCACTCCAAAGCTCACCGATTTTCTGCATCAGCGGAACTATAAGCTGCTCGACCAACACGGTTCGGCTGAGGCTGATGGCCGCCTGGGAAAATGCAGCCTCAAGCCCTTTTGCATCCATCCGTTCCACCGCCGCAAGGCACGCTTGCAGGTGGGTGTCGACGGAGGACTCGTCACTCGTGGATAGTTGCGGGCTTGGCGCCTGAGCCATAGCAGCCTCATCTTCCGCCACCAATGACGCAAGCTCTTCCGTGGAAAGCGGCGCGACTCTTCCAATACTACGTCCGGCCATAGTCGCTTTACGCAGCAGGACCAACCGCTCGACGTCCAAGTCCGAGTAAAGACGCCGGTTTGTTAGCGAGCGTTCCGGTGTAACCGCCCCATATCTCTTTTCCCAGGCCCTCAAGACGTCAAGCGTGATTCCTGCTCGTTGGGCTACTACTTTGATGGGATGCCTTTTCATTTCTCTATCAATTTCAGCTGATATATTCGCAACATAGCATCTTGTCCATTATTTGTCAAATTTTTTTTTAAAAAAACTTGACAAACTGAATACAAAGGACTATTGACCTAGACAACTACTTGACAAACAATCTTGAGAGATGAACGAAAGGAGAAAAAAATGATCAGACGGCACACATCGACCAGAGTTACTTCGAAACCGCGAGTTGAGGCTATCGTTGTGCCTTTCCCCTGTCCAACTCTATTCGAACAGCCGCCTTTCCTTATATACGAGCGGATCCTACTAGACCGTTGGTCGAACGTCCGAAGTGCAAAGGTTGACTTGCTCAAGAAATCATTGGCGTGCCTCGTTTCCTTTTTCAGCAATGCGTTCCGAAAAAGGGCCCACGAGTAGAAATCTCTGAACCGCAACACTGATTGTGGCCGAGGAAAGATTGGCACCGCTTGCTTTTAAGAAAGGAACAACAGCAATGGAAACCGCCCAAATCGATGAGATGGTTTCATCCCTTTTTACTAACGACTCTCTAATAGAGTCTGAGTACTTCAAGACCCTGCGCAGGACTCAGCATCTGGAACCCGAAAAGCATCTCATGCTGGGAGTTTTAAAGGATGCTGTGGAGTCGTTTCTGGACAACATTAATGCAAGAAACGGCAAACGCATGCGGCAGTTCCAATCGGATGAGAAATGGTTCTTCGAAGAGAACACTCCTTGGACTTTCTCCTTCGAAACTATCTGCGGAGTTCTCGGCCTGGATCCGGGGTACATCAGGAAGGGCTTAAGACAGCGGGAGAGAGAGGAGTCGCTGCAAATGCTTGCCAAAGTACATTCAGCCCTTAGTTTTTCTGAAAATGGCGAAATACGCCGAATGCCACTTACCCGATCGTACAACGTCCACCAAAACCGCCGAATTAATCGTCGGCGGCGGCACGCAAGAAATGCAGCCGAGTCCGCATAAAAAATGTTTCTGACCAGAGGAGGAATCTAAATGAAACGTACATGTTATTGCAGAGACCCGACGATGGGCTGACTGGCAGAGGGTCGACACTTGTGGGTTTTTGACATACGCCGGAATTCAAGAATTAGGGTGATTCAAAAATCCAACATCAAGGGCGTAAAAAATAACAAGCTTTGTTTCAAATAAGAAAGGAACCATAAAATGAAAATCCAAAACGTATCAAGAATGTTTGTGGTCGCAGCTTTGGTGCTTGGCCTATCGACTTTGGGTTTGGTCTACAAGAGCAATGCAGGCTCTTCGGATAAGAAAGACATCGTTGACACTGCCGTTAGTGCTGGCTCGTTTAAGACCCTGGTCGCAGCTCTCCAGGCGGCTGAACTGGTGGATACCCTCAGAGGGGATGGTCCCTTCACCGTCTTTGCTCCAACCGACGCGGCTTTTAGCAAGCTCCCAGCCGGAACTGTGGAGAGCCTGCTGGAACCCAAGAACAAGGCCAAACTGCAGGCTATTCTTACCTACCACGTGGTACCGGGTAATGTCATGGCCTCGGAGGTCGTTAACCTGAGCTCGGCCAAGACAGTTAACGGAAAAACTCTGAAGATCCGTGTGAACAATGGCTCCGTAATGATCGATAACGCAAAGGTCATCAAGACCGACATTGCCACCAGCAATGGCGTGATCCATATCATTGATACCGTTGTTATTCCTGACTAGGGTAGGTCTGGATATTGACCGGGGGACTGCCGTCCCCCGGTCAAATTCTACAAATACCAGTAAAATTTAATCCTAAAACCAGTAAATTTTCGGGTTGATCAATAAAATAATGTGGATTATAAGCGCAAGATGGCAACATAGATGAGTCATTTTAACCACTGGGTTACGGCCCAAAGCGTATAGTGTAAGTAAGGAGAATTGATGTTACCCGAAAAGCGTAAATTGGAAGTTATGGAAGAATCACCCGTTGTGGTGGCGAACAAGAGAAGTGGAGCGAAGCGAAAAATAAGGTCAGTCGCTGAATTGAAGGACGACCTGAGGGAAGACACATCACCCAGTAGCGTTCTTCCAGACGATTCCCAGCTCGAAGATCTCCTTGGACTCAGGACGGGAAGCCTTCCCTTCCACCTGATGGGGCCGGTCCTGTTGGAGCCCATACGCTACCTCACTGAATGTCCCGGCAAAAAGATTCGCGGACATCTGGTACGACTGGGCTACGAACTGGCCCGTTCCGACCGTCCCATAACTCCCGCGGATCGCAAGCGGTGCAGGTTAGGCGCGGAAGTGCTCGAGTTGATCCATGCTGGCTCACTGGTGGCTGATGACATTGAGGACGGCAGCAAGGAGAGACGCGGTCAGCCGGCTCTCCATCATAAATTTGGCTTGCCGGTTGCGCTCAATGCCGGCAACTGGCTTTATTTCTGGCCGTTTCAACTGGTCAGGGAAATGGATTTGAGCCCGGAAAACGAGCTTTTTGTTTACCGGTTATATCATCGGACCATGTTACGAGCGCATTTCGGACAGGCGCTGGACGTTGGACTTAACATTGATTCCTTGGATCAGGGACAGATTCCGGCCGTATGTCTCGCCTCCATGGAGCTAAAAACAGGGGCTTTGACCTCTTTCGCGTTGGTCATGGGGGGGCTACTCGGGGGCGCCTCGGACCGGTTGCTGACCCTATTGGATGAGTTCGGTCATCGCTTCGGAATTCTTCTGCAGATGTTCGATGATCTGGGCAACGTTCAAGGCAGACGCGACCCCGCCAAGCGCTACGAGGACCTCATTCTGCAACGGCCAAGTTGGGTTTGGGCGTGTGTGGCGGAGAACTATCCCAAGGAAGCCTTTGACGAATTCGCCGTGGCGGTCGGTCGACTGCCAGACGAGAGGCTCCTCGGAGAATGGATTGATCGTTTTGCGTTCCAGTGGACTGCGAAACGACAGGCGGAAAATTATCTGGAAAAGATCTCTGCTGAGCTAAAGACCGCCATCGGAAACATGGACTATAACAAAAACGCTCTGCAACGTTTGATTGCATTGGGTGCGACCGTTTCAAAGGCCTATGAATAAGACAAAAGCAGCGGTCATCGGCAGCGGTTTCGGCGGACTCGCCGTTGCCATCCGCCTGCAGGCGGCGGGGATACAGACCTGTATATTTGAAAAAAGAAACCTGCCCGGGGGACGGGCCTACGTTTACCGGGACAAAGGCTTTACTTTTGACGCCGGTCCCACCGTGATCACGGCTCCCCATTGTTTGCAGGAGCTATTCGACGTGGCACGACGGCCAATGGAGGATTACGTTAAGCTCATCCCGGTGATGCCGTTTTACCGGATTTTTTGGGAGGACGGTCTTCAGTTTGACTATTCCAACGATACCGAGTCGGTGCTCAAGCAAATTGGTGCTCTTCACCCCTCGGATGTCGAAGGCTACAAGAAATTCCTTCGTTACTCAGACAAGGTATTCAAACAAGGTTATGAGAGACTTGCCCATGTACCCTTTTTAGATCCCTGGAGCATGGTTCGAGTCCTGCCACAACTGATTTTCCTGTCGGCCCATCGCACGGTCTACCAGACCCTCTGTAAGTACATTAAGGACCCTCATCTACGCCAGGCGTTTAGTTTCCACTCCCTGCTGGTAGGGGGAAATCCGTTCAGCACCACTTCTATCTATACTCTTATTCATCAACTGGAGCGTAAATGGGGTGTATTCTTTGCCAAGGGCGGAACGGGTGCTCTGGTTCAAGGTTTGGTTTCCTTGTTTCAAGATCTGGGGGGCGAGCTTAAATTGAATTCGGAGATCCAAGAGATCCTAACCGAAGGGGGGAAAGTCAAAGGGGTCCGAACTCAACATGAGGGCGATCAACGCTTTGATCTGGTGGTGAGTAACGCCGATGTGGTTCATACCTACCAGAGGTTACTGGGAAAGGAGCCCCTTGCCGAGAAAAAGCGAAAGCGTCTCAACCGGAAGAAATACAGCATGTCGCTTTTTCTCATCTATTTCGGTACGCGCAAACGTTATCCGAATCTAGCCCATCACAATGTCATCTTTGGCCCCAGATACCGGGAGCTTCTTAAGGATATTTTCGAAAGGGGGCGACTCGCGGAGGATTTTTCCCTCTACCTCCATGCTCCTACCGTCACCGACTCGACCTTGGCGCCCCCGGGATGTCAGACTTTCTATGCGCTGTCTCCCGTACCCCACCTCGGAAAGCTAAACGTCGACTGGCGAGAGGAGGGTCCACGGTATGCGGAGCGAATCTTGACCTATCTTGAGCAGCGATACATGCCGGGACTCACCCATAACATTGTTACCAAGAGAGTCTTCACACCCGAGGACTTCAGGGATCAGTTGAACTCGCACCTGGGTTCCGCTTTTTCTCTGGAGCCACGGCTGCTTCAAAGCGCCTATTTCAGGGTCCACAATCGGGACAAAAGACTTGGAGGACTTTATTTTGTAGGCGCGGGCACTCACCCCGGGGCGGGCATACCCGGCGTGGTGAATTCCGCCAAGGCAACGGCTGGAGTCATCCTGGAGGGGTTGAAGTTGCCGAGTTACGAAATCTCAGCGAAGGAAGCTTATGCATGATCAGATGACCCAAGACGTGAAGGCCGCCCTGGAACAGTGCCGCACGATGATCGCCGTCGGATCGAAGAGTTTTTCCCTGGCGGCAAAAATTTTCCGCGCGGACACCAGGGACGCCGCGTTTTTCCTTTACGGTTGGTGCCGTTACTGTGATGACCAGGTGGACCTCAAAAGCCCTGCGGACTCGGCGGCGGACGCCGAAAAAAGGTTGGAACACCTCCAAGCGGCTACCCGGTCCGCCTTTACCCAGGAAAAGCTTGCGGACCCGGTCTTTATCGCGCTTCAATATATTGCCCGGCGCTACAACATCCCGGAACACTATCCTCTGGAGCTGCTGGAAGGGATGGCGATGGACGTGCGGGGCGAGCGATACAAGACTCTCAACGACCTTTTGCTATACTGTTATAGGGTGGCGGGCACGGTGGGACTGATGATGACCCATATAATGGGTGTCAGCGATGAGGCTGCCCTGGAACACGCCGTAAACCTGGGGATTGCTATGCAGCTCACCAATATCGCACGGGATATTACAGAAGACGCTGAACAGGGAAGGGTCTATCTCCCGCTTTCGTGGCTGGAGGAAATCCACCTGTCCCCTGAGAAAATTGACCGAAGCGAGAACCGCCAAAAACTTGCACAACTCGCCTCCCGGCTGCTGACGGAGGCGGAAGACTATTACAGGTCAGGCGACGCGGGACTCCGCTACTTATCTTTTCGTTCTGCCTGTGCGGTCGCAGCGGCCCGGCATGTTTACTCGGAGATCGGCAACCTGATAAATCGCCGGGGAGCCACGTCATGGGACCATCGGACCTATGTCCGACGGGGCAGGAAACTCAGTGCGGTGGCGCGAGGCATGCTCCATGTGATAGGGTCTATCCCCAATCGTGCTCAAAACCCATGGTCAAGGGTAACCATCTCGAGGGTGCAGAAATATTCGGTCGCCCATTGAAACCGATGTCTTTAAGGTGAGGATTCCATGAGTAAGTTTCTCGACAAGATCAATGACCCGACAGATTTGAGACGTCTCAAACTCGAAGACCTGGATGTTCTAGCGGACGAGCTCCGCCAGGAAGTCATATCCGTTGTTTCCGAAGTGGGAGGCCACTTCGCTTCAACCCTAGGCGCCATCGAGCTCACCCTTGCGCTCCACTATGCCTTCAAGACCCCTAAGGACCGGCTCATTTGGGATACCGGTCATCAGGCCTATGCCCATAAGATCGTCTGCGGACGCCGCGAGAAACTCTCCACCATTCGTCAGCTCGGTGGTATCAGCGGATTTCTGAGCCGTGACGAAAGCGTCTATGATGTATTCGGCGCCGGCCACGCCGGTACTTCCGTCTCCGCGGCCCTCGGCATGGTGGAGGCAAAGACCTTTAATGCCACCAATCACAAAGTGGTCGCCGTGATCAGTGACGGTGGCCTCACCGCCGGTCTGAATTTTGAAGGGCTGAACCAGGCGGGACATCTAGATAAGGACCTCATTGTTGTCCTCAATGACAACGCGCACTTCATTGATCCCCGGGTGGGAGCCATTTCGTCTTTTCTCAGCAAGCATCTCACAACAGATCTTGCGGTGAGGATCGAAAAACATTTAACGTCCATCATTCGCACCCTTCCCCACGGGGAAGACATGTACAACGTGGCCAAGAGAGTGAAAGAGTCTTTCATTGGCCTCGTCACCCCGGGCATCTTGTTCGAGGCCCTGGGCTTCCAATACGTGGGGCCCATAGATGGGCACAACATCGGTGAATTGGTTCAGACTTTCGACAACGTTAAGAACCTGAAACGACCCACCCTTGTTCATGTGATCACGCAAAAGGGTAAAGGCTATGAACCGGCTGAGAAAGATCCCATTCGATACCATAGCGTTACCCCGTTTCATGTCCTCACCGGCAAACCCAAGAAGGCAAAGAGCCCCGTACCCACCTACACTGAAATATTCGGCCGTTCGCTGATCAAGCTGGCAAAAGAAAACCCAAAAATTATTGGCATCACGGCCGCCATGGGAAGCGGAACCGGTCTCGACAAGATGGCCAAGGAGATTCCTGACCGAGTTTACGATGTCGGCCTCGCAGAGCAACACGCGGTGACGTTTGCAGCCGGCATGGCCACTGAAGGTCTCGTGCCCGTGGTGGCCATCTACTCTACTTTCCTGCAGCGAGCCTACGACGAGATTCTCCATGACGTCTGCTTGCAAAACCTTCACGTGGTTTTTGCTCTGGACAGAGGAGGCCTGGTCGGAGCCGACGGGCCCACCCACCACGGAGCTTTCGACTTTTCCTACATGCGCTCCATCCCCAACATGGTGGTCATGGCTCCAAAGGATGAGAATGAGCTCCAACATATGCTCACCACAGCAGTCAAGCATCAGGGTCCAATCGCCCTCCGCTATCCACGGGGAGAAGGATGGGGAGCCGAATTGGACGACAAAATGCGTTCCCTGGAGATCGGCAAGGGCGAACTGCTACGACAGGGAAAAGACCTAGGGATTGTAGGGATTGGTAACACGGTCATCCCAGCGCTGAACGCGGCCAACGATCTTTCGAAACTGGGGATCGAGGCAACGGTCATCAACTCGCGCTTTGTGAAGCCCCTGGACAGGGAATTACTGATGAACTTGGCTGAGAGTGTGCCCATGATCATCACTGTGGAAGATCACGTCCTGCAGGGGGGCTTCGGCAGTTCGGTGCTGGAGCTACTGGCGGCAGAGGGCGTTACCGGCCTCAAGGTCAAATGCCTTGGACTCCCGGATCGGTTCATTACCCATGGAACTCAACCCGAGCTTAGAAAGATCTGTGGCATCGACACGGAATCCATCGCCCAAACCGCGATCCAGATGATGCAAGAGCAACGAAAGAAAAAGGCATCATCTAAAGATCTCGAAGGGAGCATGGATCGTCCGCGACAAAACAGACGTCGCTAGACATCAGCTGGGCGTCCCTCAAATACAAAGAAAAATTGATCCATAGGTGAAACGATGATTGAGCTTTCTTGGAACGACATATATGAAAGACTGTCCTTCGCACCACAGGGAAGACTCTACGGCATCCCCCGCGGGGGTTCCATCGTGGCGGGCCTCACGGGGAGGCCCACCGAATCGTTTAACAACGCCGATTGTATTGTAGACGACATCGTGGATACAGGCGCTACACGAGAAAAATATGCTGCCTACGGGAAACGGTTCTGGGCATTGGTGGATAAACAGAGGGAGGGGATTAAGGATTTGGTGAAGTTCCCTTGGGATACACCTACGCCGGCGGAGGTCCTCGAGAATACTGTCATCAAACAGTTGGAGTTTATCGGCGAGGATCCCACTCGGGAGGGCCTCAAAAACACGCCCGGGAGAGTCATTCGCAGTCTCACGGAGCTCACGGAAGGGTACAAACAGAGCCCCAAGGAACTTTTGTCAACGGTCTTTGAAGAGCCCTATGATGAAATGGTCCTGGTCCGGCGTATCGAATTTTGGTCCCTCTGCGAGCACCATATGTTGCCCTTTCACGGCTTTGCAAGCGTGGGGTATCTCCCCAACAAAAAGGTGGTAGGTTTGAGCAAGATTGCCCGGCTCGTCCACTGCTTCGCTAAAAGACTTCAGATCCAGGAACGCCTCACCCAAGAAATCGCTGTCGCCATCAATTCCCATCTAGCGCCCGAAGGTGTTGGGGTTGTCATCGAGGCGGAACACACCTGCATGGCGATGCGTGGTGTGAAATCAGCCGGCAAGATGGTCACCAGCGCACTGCTGGGAGCGATGCGTGAACGCCCGGCCGCTCGAGCGGAATTTTTTTCTCTCACCATGCCGAATAACGACTCGTAGCCTGGTCCCATCCCTCAACAATGCTGATGGAGGCAAGCGTTCCGGCGCTGGATTAAGTCACGCCCATGTCAAACAAACCTCTGATTCTGATCGCTGGAGCAACGGGATATGTGGGCGGGAGACTTCGCCACATTCTGGAAAAGGATGGTGCCCGTGTGCGGTGTCTGGCACGCCGCCCCGAGTTTCTAAAATCCCAGGTTGCCCCCACAACTGAGGTAGTCAAGGGGGATTGTCTGGAAAGCTCTTCACTGGAGGCTGCCATGGCCGGGGTCCACACAGCCTACTATCTAGTTCACTCCATGGGTTCGGCGGGCTCCTTCGAGGAAGAAGACAGAAACGCGGCGCGGAACTTTGGGACCGCAGCCCGGGGAGCCGGCGTGCGGCGCATTATTTACCTCGGAGGGTTAGGTGACCCGACGGCTGACCTATCCCCCCATCTGCGGAGCCGTCAGGAGGTAGGCGAGGTCTTGCGCGCCTGTGGAGTTCCGGTAATCGAATTCCGGGCCTCCATCGTCATAGGCTCCGGCAGCCTTTCCTTTGAAATGATTCGTACTCTGGTGGAGCGGTTACCGGTCATGATCTGCCCGCGCTGGGTCGCCGTGCCCGCACAACCCATAGGGATCGAAGACCTGATCAGCTATTTGAACGCGGCCCGCAACCTTCCGGATGAACAAAGCGCCATCTACGAGATCGGCGGTCCGGACCAGGTATCCTATGGCGACATAATGCGCGAATACGCAAACCAGCGCGGCCTCAAACGGTTAATGATCCCGGTGCCGGTCCTGACGCCAAGGCTCTCTAGTCTCTGGCTGGGGCTGGTTACACCCATCTACGCGCGGGTGGGACGCAAGCTCATCGACAGTATCGAAAATCCCACGGTGGTAAATGATCCGACGGCTCTGAGCATTTTTCCCATTAAGCCTAAGTCACTACGTGAATCCATTGAAAGGGCCCTCAAGAACGAGGACCAGGAGATTGCGGAGACCCGTTGGTCCGATGCTATGTCTGCATGCGCTACTCCACGGCAGTGGGGTGGCGTGCGCTTCGGAGCCAGGATCGTCGACTCGCGCGTTGCCGAGGTCAAGGTGCAACCGGAAGTCGCCTTCGAGCCGATCCGGACCATCGGAGGCAGGTCCGGCTGGTATTATGGCAACTGGCTGTGGCAAATGAGGGGCGCTTTCGACCTACTGCTAGGCGGTGTCGGCATGCGTCGCGGTCGTCGAAATCCCGACCACCCGAGCGTCGGCGACACCTTGGACTTTTGGCGGGTGGAGGATTATGAAGAGAACCGACGACTACGGCTCATCGCCGAGATGAAACTTCCCGGAAGGGCCTGGCTGGAGTTCGAAGTACAGAAATCCGATACGGGTTCGATCATCCGGCAAACGGCCATCTTCGACCCGGTGGGCATTCTTGGCCTTTGCTATTGGTATATCCTTTATCCCGCACATCGCCTGATTTTCTCCGGAATGTTAAGGGGCATTGTTCACGCCTGCAACGGCAGAGCGCATAGAGCATAGCGCAGACAGAGAGACAGTAGGCAGTATGCAGGGAGCAGCAAATCAAACCGGAGATCAGAGGGCAGGGCACATGACGAGTTTGGAAAAACTGGCGCAAGACCCGAGAGTCACGGTGCGGAGAGGGGGAACTCACGATTCCGATGGCCGATGCGTCGTTTACTGGATGCAACGGGCCCAACGCGCAACGGATAACCCAGCCCTAAACCTGGCCATTCGAGCCGCCAACTGCTTGCAAAAACCCGTGGTGGTCTTTTTTCGCTTGGCACCCAGATCAATCCACGCCAACCTCCGCCATTATCACTTTATGGCCCAGGGTTTCCGCGACCTCGCATTGGATCTTAATCGCAAAAAAATAGGCTTCGTTCTGCGCCGTGCTCCTGAAGGAAACGTGGCGGCCTTTAGCGATGAGGTGCGGCCATGTCTGGTGGTTGGCGATGAAAATCCGATGAAGGAGTCCGAGGATACCAAAGACGTCATTGCCTCGCGGTTGCGGGTACCCTTCTGGACCGTGGATGCCGACGTCATTGTTCCTTCGCGGCTTCTGAGCAAAGAGCACTACGCCGCGCGGACCCTACGTCCACGCATCAAGGCTCATCTTGAGCAATTCTTGGTGCCATTTACCAAAACCGCCCCTCGTGTTCCCTGGAAAGACTCGATTAAATCCAAGCCGGTAGGTGATGCCGCTCAGATTCTTGATGGTTTTTCTTTGGACCGGAGCGTCCAGCCGGTCTTCGGGTTTGTCGGCGGCCCCAGAGAAGCTCAGAAATCTTTGGACCGATTTTTACGTGACCGGTTAAAGGGTTACGCGATACAGCGCAATCGTCCGGAGCTCGATGGCACCAGTCAACTTTCACCGTACCTTCACTTTGGACACATTGGACCGCACCGTGTCGCGCTTGCCGTCAAGAACTCCCAGGCTCCACGGGCGGACAGGGACGCTTTTCTCGAGGAGTTTATCGTTCGCCGCGAGCTCGCGATCAACTTTGTTCGCTACAACCCACGCTACGACCGGGTGGACTGTTGGGAACCCTGGGCTAATAGAAGCTTGACCCAACACGCTGGGGATGCCCGTAAGCCGAGATACACCGAGAAGCAATTGGAATGGGCAGAAACCCACGACCCCCTTTGGAACGCCGCTCAGAAGCAGATGGTGCTTACGGGGTGGATGCATGGTTACCTCAGAATGTACTGGGCCAAAAAGATCCTGGAATGGAGTCCTTCGCCAAAGGCAGCGTACGAAACCGCGGTTTGGCTAAACGATCGATACGAACTGGACGGCAGAGACCCTAATGGCTACGCTGGTATTGCTTGGGCTGTTGTGGGCAAACACGACCGGGCCTGGGGACCCGAGCGACAGGTCTTCGGCAAAATACGTTATATGTCTTACGAGAGTACTTCGCGAAAGTTCGACAGCAAAACTTATATCGACCGCATCAGAAAACTCGAGCGATAGGGGCTAACCGGGCCGATAAATATCATGGCGGCAGGCAACCGGTTTCTTGGAGGCTTCACGCGTCGGCAGAGCCGCTGCTTTTGAAGATCTCTTTGAGCTGGGCGCTCCTGTAATTAAAAATCTTTTTTAGGTCTGGAGCGACGAATAATTTTTGTACCAGGATGCCGCCCATCACCGCGTATTCGACGCTGTCGCTTACGCGGGTGCCTTCTCCGGTGGAGGAAAAAGAGTGCTCGTGATTCCATAGCCGATAGGGCCCTCGAGTCTGTGAATCCACGAAACGATGAGGCGGTTCCCAAAGAGTGATCTCACTCTGCCAGCGGACCGGAACACCATGGATCCGCAAACTGTAATCAATCAACGTCCCCTTCTTCATCTCAACCGGACTCTCATTTAGTATCTTAAAGTGAAGCCAGGGTGGTGTGAGCTTTTGCAGGTTGTGCGCGTCGGCGAAAAACTCAAAGACCTTCTCGAGGGCATTGGGTAAAAACAATTCGGATTGAAAACGAAAGGTCCTCATTTTCTCAGGTTTCACTTAAACATGATTTCTAAGCATCAGTTCTTTGGGGTGGGGCTGCAGATAGGTTTGGCTTTGCAGATATTCGACTTTGTACTTGAAGGCGTAGTGGCGAACCAATGTCAAGGGCACCACCAGAGGAACTTGGCCACGGTGGTGATCGCGAATGACTCCAAGCATCTCCTGCCTTTCCTCTGAGGTCAGTTCATCGGAAAAGTATCCCAACATATGCTCCAGGACGTTGGCATTTTTCCGCACCGTCGCCCGATGTCCCAGGGCCTCCATAAAGAGGCGACCGTACTCCTCAGTTACGGTGCCAAAACCGATTTTTTTTACCTGAGCCACGAGTCGTCCGAGCCGGCGCATGTGAGTTTCGCTGTGGGCAAATATAAGGAGCTTTTCCCGGCTGTGAAAATTCACGAGTCTTTCGATGGACCTGCCATCAGACACGAAGGCATGCCATCGGTAATAGCCGAAGACCCGCTCGATAAAGTTTTCTCTAAGCCCGGGGTCGTACAGGCGCCCTTCTTCTTCCACGGGCAAGAGCGGGAGTCGGGTCATGAGGGTCTGTGCAAACAGGCCGCGCCCCTGTCTATTAGGCATACCCTTCGGTCCATAGACTCGGACCCGTTCCATGCCACAACTCGGCGAGTTTTTCTTGAGAATATAACCGGAAAGGTTCATCTCCTTGAGCTTGCCAACTCGCTCATCCGCAAAGGCTTGCATCTCCCTGGTCCAATCCTTACCGGACTTGTCGGCGATCATCTTGGGTTTCGACGGGCTGCCCATCAATCGCACGGTCTCCCGCGGGACACCCATGCCGACTTCAAGTTCGGGGCAGACGGGGACCCATTCCACATGGCGACCCAGGGTTTGTGTAATATAGGGGTCGTGCTTATGGCCACCATCGTGGCGGACCTTATTTCCCAACAGGCAACTGCTAATACCTATGCGCGGCTTTGATTCCATTAGGGTGTCGCCCAAACCAGACATTTTGGATAAATTATAGCCTGAAATACCTACGCAAAAAAACTAGTAAAAATACTAGTTTCGCATGGCGAACAAAAAAGCTACGCTGAGAGTGCAAAGCGCATGGAGTAGAGGATCGGATAAGAATGACTCCCGCAAAGACGCCAAGGACGCGAAGATCTAAGATAATATAAAAAAGTTCTTTCTTTGCGAGCTTTGCGTCTTGGCGCGAGCATCTTAAAAGAGAATTGGTTTTGTTGTATACCGTATCAGACAAAATCAAACAAGGGTTACGATGAACTCTAAAATTGGAAAGAATTCACGCCGGCGGGTTGTCGTTACCGGTATGGGCGTATTGAGCCCCAACGGCAGCGGGACCAAGGCCTTTTGGCAAGCGACCAAACATGGAGTGAGCGGTGTAGGACAGATCAGCCATTTCGATCCCTCGGGTCTTGCCTGTCAGATCGCCGGTGAAGTGAAGGGTTTTCACCCCGAAGCTTATCTCGCGCCAAAGGATCTGAAACGTGTTGGTCGTTCTGTTCCACTAGCCATCGCGGCGGCAACGGAAGCGCTACACGCGGCAGGGGTGGATCCGGAGCCGATGACTCTGGAGGAGCGGCGCTCGTGGGGGGTAGTGATCGGGAGCGGAGGGGGTGCCCCGGACTTTACCGAGGAACAGTACCGTTTATTTTTCTCTGACCAACTACGTAAAACCAGTGCCTACAATATATCCAGTTCAACTTTGGGGACCCTCTCGAGCGAAATATCCCTTTACTTCAATCTCAAAGGGCCCAGCCACGTCATTTCCACCGGATGCACCAGTTCTACGGATGCCATGGGCTACGCATTTAACCTGATCCGTTTCGGCATGGTGGACCAACTCATCACCGGTGGCGTCGACGCAACGATCACGCCGGCCATATTAAATGGTTTCGCGATCATGCATGCCGTTTCCGTGTCCCACAACGGAGAGCCCAAACAGGCCTCACGGCCATTCGATCGGCGCCGAGATGGTTTTGTCCTTGGAGAAGGAGCCTGGATCCTAGTCCTCGAGGAACGGGAACGAGCCCTGGAGCGAGACGCGCCGATTTTGGCGGAGGTTTTGGGTTATCAATCCACCTGCGATGCCTACCACGCCGTCAGGCTGGATCCCAACGGAGAAGAGCCGTCCAGGGCTATGAGCCTTGCTATCCAGGATGCGGGAGTGGCCAAAGACGAAGTGGGATATATCGCTCTGCACGGAACCTCCACTGTGCTGAATGACAAGACCGAGACCCGAGCCGCCCGGCTTTGTTTCAATCGCCGGGCTTATGACATTCCCATGAGCTCCATCAAATCCATGGTGGGACATCCACAGGGTGCGTCGGGGGCAGCGGGTGTTTCCGCGACCATCCTGGCCATGAACAACGGTTACCTTCCCCCCACCATAAACTATGAGGAACCGGACCCGGAATGCGACCTGGACTACCTCCCGAACCAGGGGATGGCGAAAGACGTGGATATTGCGCTTTGTAACTGTATCGGCTTTGGCTCGAAGAATTCCGCTCTGGTGGTGGCCAGAGGCACGACAAATGCAGCGCAGCCTCGATAAAGAAATGATGGACCTTCCGGGGATTTCCGAATCCCTCCTGGAAGAAGACCTCACTAATTTGCGAACTATCAACCGCTATCTCGGGGCGTACCGTGGTTTGCTCCGCTGTCTTGATGGATTGGCGAAAAGCAATGGGACAAAAACCCTTTCGCTTCTCGATGTCGGAACGGGCACCGCGGACATGCTGGTGGAAGTGATCCGGTGGGCGAGAAAGAATGAAATCTCGGCTAATGCCGTGGGGCTTGAGTCCAATCCCATAACGGCGAGGCTAGCCAGGGTCCATACGGAAGACGTTCCCGAAATCTCCATTGTGGTGGGAGATGCCTTTTGCCCTCCGTTCCCTCCTGCTTCCTTTGATTTCGTTTTCTCTTCCCAAATCCTCCACCACTTTTCCGAAGCGGAGATCATCGAGCTGCTCAATACTTGGTCCGGGTTCGCCCGGTGCGGGATCTTAGTCAGCGATCTCGTCCGCCATCCCCTCGCGTACCTTGGAATCGGTGTTCTCACGCGTCTGTTCACTCGTAATCCCATGACTCTCATGGACGCACCGCTTTCCGTTCGCCGAGCCTTTACGATTAGAGAATGGCAGAACCTGTTCAAGCAAGCCACTGTCAACCCAGTTGAATTTCATCAGCTCTTTCCCTTCCGCATCTTTGCACGTTTGGAGTTGCGAAAGTGACGTGGGACTGTTTTGACATAGGCATTGTCGGGGCTGGGCCAGCGGGATCTTCCGCCGCCATTCTCCTGGCTCGAAAAGGGTACTCGGTTGTTCTTGTGGACAAGTCCAAGTTCCCGCGAGACAAGCTCTGCGGGGACTTCTTGAATCCCATCAACTGGCCGCTCTTTGAACAGTTGGGGGTGACCGAGGACCTTCTAGAGTTGGAACACGAAGAAATTACCGGGTTCCGCATTTCCTGTTACACGGGAGAAGAAGCATCGTTCCCCTTTTCTGGCCGCAATGGCAAGGTTCTCTTTGGTCTCGGGCTCAAGCGCCTGCACTTCGACGATCTCTTACTCAAAGCAGCCAAACGAGAGGGCGTGGTTGTCCTGGAGGGACGAAAACTAAAGGCCCTGGGCCGCCAGGGAGATCGGTGGAGCATGACCGTCGCGAATCCGGCAGGTGCCGATACCCTTCAAACGAGATTTTTGATTGGGGCGGACGGTAGAAACTCCATGGTAGCTCAGCGACTTGGGCTAGCACATGCGTCATCAAGCGGAGGTAATAGTTTCGTTGGATACCAGCTTCATCTGGCCGGAGTCCAGGGAATAAACCGCGACATTCAAATCCATCTGTTCCCTGGAGGCTACGCCGGTCTTGGTGGAGTCGGTGGAGGCGTCACCAACCTCTGTTTTTCCCTTGAAAGACAAAAAGTAAAGAACCATTCCTGTATGGAATCCATTTTAGAACACTGCCTGTATAAAAATCCCCGTTTGAAAGAAGCCCTGGGCAAAAGTGTCAAACTGGGCGGATCTCAAACTACCTATCCCGTCTTCACCCCCCGGAGACGCTCGTCGGGGGACGGTTTTGTTCTGGTGGGAGACGCGGCCTATGGCCCGGAGCCCGTAACCGGGGAAGGAGTTTATTTCGCACTCAAGAGTTCGGAGCTCGCCTCCAAGGCAATTCACCAGGCATTCATTCTAGGGGACCTCTCCGCCAAGCAAACCTTGCGCTACGAGATCTCGTGCAAAGAGTCCTTATCCTGGCGTGAAAGATTGAACACCTTGAACCGCGGCCTCGCCTATCATCCTTCGCTCCTCCGTTATCTTGTTCGCCTGTCTTCCTGGACGTCACTTCCCATCAAGCCCATGGTCCAATTGGTAGTGACAAACGGTTCGCAGCCAAGAAGTGTTGAGTGTTAAGCAAAAGAAGCATTCAGCCTTCAGCTCAAGAATTAAAAGAACTAACCGCAGATTCACCGAAAGAAGATTTCTCGCACAAGGACGCTAAGGGAAATGTTCTTGGGACGACGAATTATCCGATCTTCGTGACCTTCGTGCTCTTCGTGGTGACACAATATTCAACCACGAAGGACGCGAAGCACACGAAGGAAGAGCACGTGAAGAATTCACGCGGTCAACTTTCCTTTTAAGGTTGTACGGCGCGGCCTAGAAACAAAACGTTTGATCCATCGAAGAGGATAACTGCACAAAAAGAATCGGCAGCTAAATATTGCCCCCCGATCCGACCTATTGCGAAATGTTTATTTGCATCTGATTTCTTAACAGGTCAGAGAAGGTTTTGTCGTATCAAATTGTAGGGTCATTCCGGCGATTAGTTCCACGATATACCTTTTGTCGGATCGGGGTTGACAACTTTAATGTTGCGGTGTAAGGGGGAAATACGCCTTGAGTCTCCCGCAGGCGTGAGGGATTCGGTCAGAACTTCTGAATTTCCTCTTCTGGGAGACAGGAGGTTTTAGCCATGGAAGGGGTGACTCCACCAGGCTTTTATCGCCCGCCGGCGGCGGGCAACATGGGCCCGGCTTCGAGCTGCCAACGCTAAGCCTCAACTCCAGTGCCTGAAGGTACGGGCTTGCCACGGCAAGCATTTATAGGGAAGGCCTTAACGTTACCCAACGGTTAGAGGCAGCCGAGGCACATACGGGAGTGTTGTAAATCCTGCCAACCGGCGGCGATCAAGGGCAAACCACTCGTGAAATTCATTTTGACGCTTTAGCGCCACGAACGGGCTCTCTTTTTGATAAAAGGGGGCCCGTTTTCGTCTCTGGATATGTTTTCTCACTTCCCGCTATAGTAGTACCATGAACGAGACGTTCACCGAAGCTGAGACCAAAAGCCTTGCTCCATTTTTTACCAACACCACGGAAGCAGTGTTCGGTCTCAAATTGCCACAAGAAATTGCCGGGGCGCTGTTCTCCCGATACAGCCGGTCAACCAAAAGCCTCAGGCGCACCTTCTTAGACGAATTCCTCGGCGACCCTGAGCTTGCCCTAAAAGACCTCCTGGGAGGCCACGGGTCCGGGGCCGACCAGAGCACGGCCCTCAAAAAGGCCAGAGCATTCTATGAAAGAGTCCTTGTAGGTTACGGTGATGACTCCGTGGCACAGCTCGGTGCCGCTCATATCGCCTGCGAGAACATCTCAAACGTAGCGGTCAAATTTCTCGAAGACGCCAGAATCGGCATGGCCCCGTTGGAAAAATCCACCCGCTACGTCCGCTTCGATCAAAAAAACGACCAGGGCGAGTATGCCTTTTATAAAGAACCCAAGATCATGGGCTCTAATCACGGTCCGGCCTATTTGCGGTTGATGAATCTTCTCTTTGACACCTACTCCAGCCAGATCGACCCGATGATTGAATTTGTGAAGCAATCGCTTCCCATCGAGGAAGTGGAGTTGAGGCACCCCCAGAACGGCGGAAGCCTGACCTATGGGGAGGCACGGAAGGACGAAAAGCTCAAGAAGTGGGCGGAGAGCGCCTACCGCTCCACCGTACGGGCACAGGCATGCGATATCCTGCGCTCCTACCTACCCGCGGCGACCCTGACCAACGCCGGTTTCTTTGGCAACGGTCAGGCCTTCGAGTACATGGTGACAAAACTCTACTCCCATGAGTTGACGGAGTTCAGGGAACTGGCCGCCAGCACGCACCGAGAGCTTAATGAGCTGATCCCTTCTTTTGTAAAACGTGCGAGGTTTAACTCTTACCTCGCTGATACTCATCGCGCCACACGGGCTTTGGCGACAGAGGTGGCGATGGAGCTGCCGGTGCAACCCACGGAACCTGTTCAGTTGGTGGATTACGATGAACAGGCGGAGGAAAAGGTCATCTCGGCTATCCTCTACCCGCACTCCCGGCACTCCCTCCTTCAGCTCCGGGACCTGGTGCGACGGATGCCAGAGGTGGAGCGAAAGAAAATCCTAGGCGAGTATTTGAATCGGCGGCAACACCGTCGGGACCGACCCGGACGAGCGTTGGAACAGCTTTACTATACCTTCGACGTGCTTGGTAATCTGGGCTTATACCGAGACTTGCAGCGGCACCGGATTCTCTCCCAGGAGCGGCAGGATTACACCACTATTCATGGGTACGACGTCCCCCCGGAAATGGAAGAGGCCGGGTTCAAAGGTCATTTTGACCGTTGCATGGAAGAGGCGGCAAATCTCTATGAAGAAATCCATCGCGACCTACCCAATGAATCACAGTACGTCGTTCCCTTTGCGTATAAGATCCGATGGTACATGAAAATGAACCTGCGCGAAGCGGTTCACATCGGTGAGCTGCGCACCATGCCCCAGGGCCACCCCGACTACCGATCCATTACCCAACAGATGTGGCGGAAAATAGGGGAAGTTCATCCTGCTCTGGCCGAATACGCAAAATTTATTGACTGGAAGACATACCGCCTCGGACGCCTGTCCTCGGAGATGAGGACGGAGTACAAAAAATCTTCCCTGGAGAAATAACCATGAACCTTCTTCACACCGTCTATCATCCTCGCGGGGACGGGCCCTATCCCACGATTGTTGCCATGCACGGCCGGGGCGCAAACTCCCTCGATCTTCTCGGACTCGCTCCCCATATCTGCGGCGGCCGTTTTCTCGTCATCTGCCCCCAGGCATCCAACGAGGTGGCCATTGGACCGGGCGTAGTCGGCTATGCGTGGTATTCGTCGGCGATCCCCGGCAACCCTGATGTTCAGGCACTACTCGCGGCGCGGGATCAATTAAAGGATTTTTTAGACGAAGCCTGCCGCGAATTACCCGTCGATTCGAAAAGACTGATCCTCCTCGGTTTCAGCCAGGGCGGAGTCATGGCTTATAGCTTGGCTCTCGACCAGCCAAAAAGGTTTGCCGGCCTGGTAGCCATGAGCACCCGTTTATCTCCCCATTTGTTGGATCAGTCTCCCGCCGCTACAACTGCAGCTGGCCTGCCAACCCTGATTCAGCACGGGACCCACGACCAGACGATTGAGGTGGACCGGGGCCGCGAGGCGGCAGAAGCCTTGACCCGCCTTGATGTGCCGGTGACTTATCTGGAATATCCCATGGGCCACGAAATCAATTCCCGCAGCCTGACTGATCTTTCCCAGTGGCTAGAGGACAAAGTTCTCTAGCAGGCTGATGAAAAAGACTCATATGCCACCAGCCTGCCGTAGGCAGGCGTTTAGGATGGCTGTACTCAATCACTGCGGGAATTATTTCCGCTCCAAGCGGAGTCGCTCCAACGTACTCCGAAGTACGCCTCCGCTCGTCAATTTTTTGCACGCCTCGCCTCTGAGATCTTTTTGACCAGCCCGCGAATACTTTTCTCAACAACTACCTAACGAGAGCGAACATCGATCCGAGATTGTTCGATGGGAGCAAAACGCCGGCAGTTTAGCTCAGATGGAGCCTTAATACTGCCTGTACCTTGGTTCAATGACCTACCTGGAGCGTAGTTCTGGAGTTGCAAATTAAATTTCTGGGACCGGTAAAACTTTAGCTTAGAACCGCAAGTGGCCTGGTAGCTAGGTTCGGATCAGGGTCGATTATTGGACAATAGTGGGAAAGATGGCGGTTAGCGCCCCTTGGCGGCTACTTTTCTCTGGGGAACGGTGAGTTCGGCTTCCTCTGTCCCTGCGGAATGTTTTAGATAGGTACTAGCATCCAAGAGTTCGATGAGAGCAGCCCGCAACTTTTCGTCCGCTTCCGAAGGCGTATTACCGTTTTTGCCGGCGGAGACGATTTGCGGTCGATTTCTCGTCGGCTTGGCCGGAAGCTGACCGTTAAAGCCCCACTCCGTCAGAATCTCCCGGCAGGTTTGGGCTTTCTTCATGTCAACAATTTTGAATCCCCCTTTGGCATCCGCCTCCACCACGACCTCCGCAGGCGTACCGAAAAGGTTGTGACTGCTACCGAGGGCCTCCTGGTAAGCACCAATGAACAGAATGGCCAATGAATACGAGTCGGACCAGGGTTCGCTGTGGAGCTCAATGGTTGACTTGATTTCCCGGGGATGAGCGAATTTATCGATGACCCCGTCTGAGTCACAAGTCAGATCCGCGATGATCGCTTTGATGGACGGAACCTCCCGTAATCTCGACACCGGCATGATGGGAAACAGCTGGTCTAGAATCCAACAATCGGGAATGGACTTGAACAGGGAGAAGTTGAACGGGAAAATCGTCGAGGAGATTCTTTCCAGTGCAACCTGTTCCGACTTGTCAAATTTTCCGGTCCTGGCGTATCGACTGGCCAGCTCCACCACTCGGTTGAAAGCAGACTCCGCCTGGGCCCGCTGCTCCAGGGAAAGGAAGCCCAAGGAGAACGCGGAAAGCATTTCGTCTTTCTTCTGGTAAGCGTCGTGCAAGTATTCACGCCAATTCTTGCTGTTGATTTCCACCGCCAGATCTTCCAGCTCGTTGACGGCGTCCACGCTGGAAGTTCGCCCTCTGGCACGGTGAGTTTTTGTATTACGCTGGGGCAGCTCCAGGGGATCGATCAACAGCGCCGCGTGATGGGCCACGAGGTAGCGGCCCGTCTCGGAAACGATATTGGGCTCCTCAATGCGCGCTTTTTCCGCAAGCTCCTTGCTGGTGTAAACGATATCGTTGGCATACTCCTGTACGTTGTAGTTGACGCTGGAATCCGAGGAGCTATTGCTACCGTCGTAGTCGATACCCAAACCGCCGCCTACGTCCAGGCTTCTTAGCGGAACGCCCATCTTTTTGAGCTCCACGTAGAATCGGAGGGCTTCCTGCAAAGCCTGTTTGAACTTTCGAATATTGGTGATCTGGGAGCCAAGGTGGAAATGAAGGACCTGCAGAGCGTTCAATAGTTTGGCGTCTCGGAGGACCCGCGTAACCTCAAACAGCTCCGCCACCGTAAGTCCAAACTTGGATAAATAGCCTGAGGAGTCTTCCCAGCGGCCTGTGCCACTGGCATGGAGTTTTACCCGCGCACCCAAAACCGGAGTGGTTGATCCCTTGGCGATCAGGTCACAGATCAGTTCAAACTCCCGCACCCTCTCCACCAGCACGACCACCTCATAACCCGCGCTCGCCGCCACGGAGGCCAATTCAAGATAGGAGGAATCCTTGAACCCGTTGCAAATGATCGGCCCTTGCCCTTTTTTTAGCAGGGACAGAGCCGCACAGAGCTCGGCTTTCGTCCCTACCTCGAGTCCCAAGTTATACTTGCTGCCGGTCTTGCAGATTCGCGACAGGGTAGCGGGGCTGTGGTTGACCTTGAGAGGATAGACAGCGGTGTATGAGGAGTTGTAGTTGAACGTCCTCATGGCACTCTGAAAGGCTTGGTGTAACTTTTCAATCTGGGAATCGATGATCTGCGGGAAGCGAACAAGAACCGGGAGGCTCTGGTATTGTTTCTGCAGCTCGTTAGTCAGCTCGTAAAGATCGACCCTTCCCTCCCCGTCGCGGGTGGTCAGGATTTCCAGGTGCCCGGCGTCGTTGACGTTCACATAGTCCTGACCCCAGGTGCGCCAGGTGGATAAATCGCCTTTATCGAAGGATTCGATTTTCATGACACACTTGTAAAATTAGAATAATAGGTGTGAGTTTGCCTGTCAAGAAATTTCTCTTCTTTTTGTAGGATTTAGCTGCAGATTCGCCTCTGAGTTCGCACCAAGTGAAAAGAGTTGCCGCAGACATCTGACTCCGACTAGTTTTTGGCGGAAATCGAAACGACGACGTCACTGGAAACGAGATGAGTCAATCTTCAACGTGTCGTTAACCACGACCTGCATGGACCAGATCGTCCAGGTGGTAGTCCAATAACCCTCCGATCCGGTCGATGCTCACATCAGCCGACGGGAACTTCGCGACACTTTCCGCATCCAGAGCGTAATGCCCCTGTCGAGGAAAGACGGTGGTAACTCGACTCCCCCACACCTTTTTGACCGCCGCCAGGATGCGGATCTTGTCATCGATCAGGACGTAATGCCGCGCGGGGTAGCGGTGTTCCACATCATCAAGCTCGAGTTCTTTATGAATATAAACAAGAACATTTCGGTCCACGGCGTCAAATAGTCCGGACCTTTCGATTTTGCGCGGCTGAAATACCACGTCTCCGTCCGAGAGGATCACCGTCAGCCCCCAGTTTTTCAATTTCTGGACAACGTCCAGGGAGTAGGGAAAGAGCCGTTTGGAGAACGGATAGTTAGTGAGAAATGACGAGACGGTGAGGATTCGCAGGTCCCGGGGGTGCTCCACCCTGTATCGTTGAAGGGCCCCCAGATAATCGGCATAACCGAGCTCGGTCCGCAATTCTTCGAAGATGGCCCAGTACCGTTTTTGGCAGTCCTCCCCCACTTGGTGATCGAGATAATCCATGAGATCGGCGATGACCCGGTCGTTGTCGAGGAGGGTATTGTCTACATCGATAAGGAAAACCAACGAGTGATGGTCCATTCGGAGTCCCCCTGAAAAAATTTAATATTTTGTTAACCTAAACCCCTTGCAGGAGGTGTCCCTACCTTATATATAGGGTTTTCCGCAAAGAGCCAGTTCTTGCGTTCAAAAACCAGTAATTTTTCACCCAAAAACCAGTAATTTTACTAGTTGTCCCAATTCTTTAGGCAGTATTAACTTTCATTACTTAGTATGAACGCGTTAAACGAAATATCTTACCTGTGCGGTATCTGCGGTCAGAGTTGCAATCATCTGCCCACAGGAGGAGTCATCCACACCGACTCCATGACCTTTCCCGTGAGGATATGCCCGGCCTGCGGGCCCCATCAGGGTGAGGTCATGCAAATCTGTCGCGAGTTTACCCTGGGTATCCTCAAAAACTGAACCACTCCCTGTTTTTTTCTGTCTTAATCCAGGACCGGGGATGCAAAAGGGTCAGGGTTGACAAAGGACCTATGCCTCAGTATGCCCAGAGTGGCCCAGGCTCCGACTAGGAACAGAAAGCTATCATGGCCAGTGCTCGCGAAATTAGTTTTAGCCTTCCCAACCACGAAACTCTTCAAATCCGACTTGCCGGTAGTTGGCGTATGCAGGACGGGTTGCCTTCAACCAACGAGGTGGAGAGTCAGACCCAGGCCCATCCTTCCGTTCGGCGTATCACCTTCGATACCCAGGAAGTCACGGAATGGGATTCCGGTCTCCTTACTTTCTTGACCCGGCTGGTGGATCAAAGCTCTCAGAAGCAGATCCAGCTCGACCGCGAGGGTCTCCCTTCAGGTGTTCAACGCCTGCTGGACCTGGCGGAGGCGGTACCGGAAAAGGAAGGCGCTCGATCGCAAGCCACTCGCCCCTCCTTCATCGAACAGGTGGGTACCTCCACCATGGGCACCTGGAGCTCCCTCCTGGAATTGGTCAGTTTCCTAGGTGAGGTCACCGTCACCTTCATGAAAATGCTGGGGATGAAGGCTCGCTATCGAACTTCCGACTTGATGCTCCTGATGCAGGGGTGTGGAGCCGATGCCCTTCCCATCGTGACTCTTATCAGCTTTCTCGTAGGAGCGATCCTCGCCTTTGTGGGAGCGGTACAGCTACAACAGTTTGGCGCCCAGATCTATGTAGCCAACCTGGTGGGTATTGCCATGGTCAGGGAAATGGGGGCGATGATGACGGGAATCATCATGGCGGGAAGGACCGGAGCATCTTTTGCCGCACAACTGGGGACCATGAAAGTAACCCAGGAAATCGATGCCCTGACTACCATGGGATTTTCACCTCTGGAGTTTCTGGTCCTGCCGAGAATGGTTGCCTTAATTTTGATGATGCCCCTGCTTTGCTTGTACTCGGACCTCATGGGTATCCTGGGCGGTGCGGCGGTGGGGATTGGAATGCTGGATTTATCATGGACAACGTACTACCGGCAGACTGCCGGCGCCGCCGACCTGACGGACCTCTTTGGTGGTGTTTTCAAAGCGTCGGTATACGGAGTGCTAATTGCCATTTCGGGATGTCTGCGCGGATTACAGTGCGGCAACAGTGCCTCTGCCGTAGGCGATGCCGCCACCTCAGCGGTGGTCACGGGTATCGTTTTCATTATCGCCGCCTGTGCGGTATTCTCAGTGGTCTTTTACATTCTGGGAATTTGACATGATGGATTCAACTCAAGCCGCCTCCCAAAAGCCGCCGATCACCGTGCGCAACCTTACCATGGCCTACGGGAGCTTCGTGCTAATGCGCGATCTCAATTTCACCGTTGAACAGGGCGACGTTTTCATCATCATGGGCGGAAGTGGTTCCGGTAAAAGCACGCTGCTTCGCTACCTCATTGGCCTTAAGGAAACTGAGGGCCAAGGGGAAATTTATTACGGCGACGATAACTTTTCACACGCGGATTCAAGAACCCGGGAAAAAATTCGGAGGCGTTTTGGCGTCTTATTTCAGAGCGGCGCCCTTTGGAGCTCCATGACTCTTTCGGAAAATATCGGCTTGCTCCTGGAGGCGTTCACAAATTTAAATCCCAGCCAAATCCGCGAGGTAGCTTCATTGAAACTGGCGCTGGTTGGTCTTAAGGGTTTTGAAGACTACTATCCGTCCCAAATCAGCGGCGGTATGCAAAAACGAGCCGGCCTGGCGCGCGCCATGGCCTTGGATCCTAAAATTTTATTCTTCGACGAACCCTCCGCTGGCCTTGACCCCATAAGCTCACGGTTGCTTGACGACTTGATCTTAGAACTACGAGAGAGCTTGGGTGCCACGATTGTGATGGTCACCCATGAATTGCAGAGCATATTTGCCATCGGAAACAACAGCGTGTTTCTCGATCCGGTTAGCAAGACGATGATCGCCAGTGGCTCCCCTAAGGAGCTGCTTGCTCATTCCGAGGATCCAAGGGTCCGTCGATTCCTGACCCGGGGAGCAGAGGAGACCCAATGAATAAAAAATTAAGCCCGACTGCCGTGGGCGCTTTCGTCCTAGGCGCCATGACCCTGGTGGTCATTGGAATCGTTGTCTTCGGTTCAGGAAGGTATTTTCGTAAATCCTATGAATTTGTCCTGTTTTTCGACAGTTCCGTGAACGGGCTCAAAATTGGCGCGCCGGTCAAGGTAAAAGGTGTGGAAATAGGAACGGTGAACAATATTCTGCTGGATTTGAAGGAGGAACCAGTCCCGGGAGTCCCAATGGTCGCCATGCGCGAGGTCACGGCACCCGAAAAACCAAGTATCCCGGTCATCATAGAAATTGATCCCGAGAAGCTAACCAGTCGGGGAGGCAGCGGTGAGGCTTTGACGGACCCGGCGGAGTTTGATGAGCTTATTCAAAGAGGGCTGCGTGGCCGACTGGCAGTGGAAAGTTTGGTAACGGGTCTTCTGTACATCGATCTCGACTTTTTTCCCGATAGCCCCATTAACCTGTCCGCACCTCCGGGCTCCAAGTTCCGCGAGATCCCGACGTTACCCACAACCTTGCAGGAAGTGGAAAACCAGGTAAGGGAAGTGATCGAGAATTTGCGTAAGGTGAAACTGGCCGAATTGGTCAATGAATCCAGAGAAACCGTCCGCGCCGCCAAACGGCTTTTGGAATCCGAAGAGGTCATGCTGGCCATCAACTCCATGACTGCGGCCTTCCTGTCGATTGATCAGTTAGCCCGGAACGCTAATGCTCACGTGGATCCTGTAGGAAAAGGTCTAAGAGAAACAATGAAAAAAGCGCAGGATGCGCTACAGGATGCCCGCCAGCTGGTTCGTAATGTCGACAAACAGGTAGACCCACTGGCGAAGAGTTTGGAAAACACGTTCATCGCGGTTCGCGCCGCCATGGCTCAGGGCAAGAAAACCCTCGCCACTGCGGACGCACTCATCGCGGATGACTCACCTTTTTATCACAACCTCACAATCGCTGTTACGGAACTGTCACGCGCCGCTCGTTCCGTGCGGGCTCTGGCAGACTACCTAGAGCGCAATCCAAGTGCTATCATCACCGGGAAGCGGTAACCGCCACAGTTAAATATGAAGCTTTTTCTTTTAATAGCAATCATTGCTCTTGGTGGCTCTGTAGGGATCATAGGTTGTGGTAGCAGCCCGGCGACACGCTACTATTTGTTGGCTCCCCTGGCCGAAGTGGATCAAGTCCGGAAAATTGCCGAAAAAGGGGAAAACCCCGCCATCGGCATCGGTCCAGTTCAGTTTCCAAAGTATCTCGACCGGCCACAGATCGTGACTCGCACCAACCGGAATCAAATCGATATTGCCGACTTCGACCAGTGGGCGGAACCTTTACAAGACAACTTTACCCAGGTGATTGCTGAGAATCTCTCTCTATTGTTTCCTGGGGAACGAATCGTTGTTTTTCCATGGGGCCGATCAACGATTCTCAAACAGCAAGTTCTCATTGAGGTCGTTCGCTTTGAGGGTAAATTAGGTGGAGAAACCCTACTAACCACCCGGTGGAGTCTACTGGACACGCAAACAAATCAGTTGCTGAGCAGGAAAGTTTCCCATTTCTCGGCGGCCTCCAATGGGTCCGGATTTAACGGAACGGTATCCGCCATGAATCAGACCCTGGAGGAGCTCAGCCGCGAAATCGCCGCGGCACTTAAAGCCGCCTCAAGATAGAAAAGAAAACTCTAAGCACGAAACTCGAAATCCGAAACAAATAAAAATTTAAATGCGAATATCGAAAACCTAAACAAGTTCAAATGACCCATATTTCAAAGTCCAAAAGCGGTTTTGTGTACCTGTAGGTGCCTCGAAATTTTCCTTTGTTATTTTGGAATTTTCCCATTTTGGTTTCGGATTTCGTGCTTGGGATTTCGGATTTAAAAAAGGGAGGACACTCAATGAAGCCTACGTTAAGCAAGGTCATGGTTGCTTTCATCGTTACGGCATTAGCCGGTCCCGCGTTTGCTCGCGATCCGATCATTTACCCCGCAAAAGGACAGAACCAACAACAACAGGAAAGAGACCGGTTTGAATGCTACTCTTGGGCGGTTCGCCAAACAGGCTTCGATCCCATGAAGCAACCCACAGCAACAACTCCACCGCCTAGCCAGCAGACCAGCGGGGGGGCGGTTCGCGGTGCCGCCCGTGGAGCTGCAGCGGGAGCCATTGGCGGCGCCATCGGCGGAGACGCCGGAAAGGGAGCGGCGATCGGTGCCGGAGCAGGCGGCTTCATCGGCGGTATGCGCAGGCGTCAAAGTCAACGTGAGCAACAGGCACGAAACCAACAGTGGGCACAACAGCAATCACAGCAATACCAAGCTAGGCGAGCACAGTACGACCGGGCCTTCGGCGCATGCATGGAAGGCCGAGGCTACGTGGTCAATTAATTCGCTCCCGGAGGGAACTCATGACTAGATTGACGTTGATGGCTTTGCTTACTTTTTTATGGCTCATTCCTACTGACCACGCACTGTCACAGTTCGACGGTTCCGTCCCGCTGCTCTGCGCCCCGGTTCAAGCAATTGATTGTGACGTGGCAGAACCCTGCCTTCGCGGTACGCCTGAGGATGTCAACATTCCTAATTTTTTCAAAATCGATCTGAAGAAAAAAATGATCAGCGCGATAAGAGAAGGTGGGAGGCAAACGTCCATCAACAACCTCCATCGGGTCAATGGAAAAATAATCCTTCAAGGCGTCCAAAAGGGCCGCGGTTGGACCATGGTCATTTCGGAGAAGACGGGTAAAATTTCCGCTACCGTTTCCGACAATGATGTCGGATTTGTGATTTTTGGCGTTTGCGCGCCGCTACCCTAACGTGGCTCAGCCCTACACCGTCAGCTGATCCTGCTCGGGCGCGTCATCGCGCCCCCATGAGTCCCGCTCATTAATGTCGCAAAAGAGCACATCCGGAAGCGTTCGGGTGTAAAATGGAACGCTCCCGGAACAGGGATCCAACCGATTTCTCAATTGACCGGTCAAAACAGATGGGAGGCATTGACTAACCACTTGTGTTGGAGCTATACACCAGGAACTGAAATGAGAATTGAAAGGGGAACGACATGCAACGACTGTCGTATATTTTATTGCTGGCGTTGGTTGTTTACGGTTGCACCCTTAGCGGACACGAATTTTCCTCTACATCCATTGCGAAAATAAAGC
>JABAOE010003055.1_pt2 | contig 30936 bp, 31 predicted proteins | sample 7062141 | NCBI WGS metagenome assembly JABAOE01 (sample SAMN14538627, study PRJNA623070) | marine sediment metagenome | biome: marine biome [ENVO:00000428]; feature: marine pelagic biome [ENVO:01000023]; material: deep marine sediment [ENVO:00002113] | place: India: Gulf of Khambhat ...
GAGCTGACCACAGAGTTCGATCGCTCGATTGCTGATGTTCAATGGGCAGGCAGCTCGAACCGGCTTTATGTGCAGTATGACGACTATGGCAAGCGGCACATCGGCGTGTTGTCGATGGATGGCGAAGTCAATTCAATTGCCGACGATGTTGGCAGCACCAGCATTGGCCGGCCATACACGAGCGGCGGATTCTCCGTCGCGAATAGCGGCGCGTATGCCTATTCGGCCGGCAGACCGGATCGTCCGGCGGACGTCGCTGCCGGACGGCGCGACGCGGCGGCTTCGCGGCTGACGAGTCTCAATGAGGACTTGCTCGCGCACAAGACGCTCGGCGAGGTCGAAGAGATCACCTGGCAGTCATCTGTAGGCGATTACGGCGTGCAGGGCTGGGTCGTGACGCCAACGGGTTTCGATCCCGCACAGAAGTATCCGCTGATTCTCGAGATTCACGGCGGGCCTTTCGCGGCATACGGACCGCATTTCAGTGCGGAGTTACAGCTGTATGCCGCTGCCGGATACGTGGTGCTGTATACGAATCCGCGCGGCTCGACCAGTTATGGCTACGACTTCGCCAACGAAATTCACCACAATTACCCGGGCCAGGATTACGACGACCTGATGTCCGGTGTCGATGCCGTGATTGCACGCGGCTACATCAATGAGGACCAGTTGTTCGTGACCGGCGGTTCCGGAGGAGGCGTACTGACTTCCTGGATCGTCGGCAAGACGGATCGCTTTGCCGCCGCGGTCGTCGCCAAGCCGGTCATTAACTGGACCAGCATGGCCTTGTACAGCGATATCCATACGATGATCCCCCAATACTGGTTCGACAAGTTTCCCTGGGAGGACCAGGAAGCTTATTGGAGACGCTCGCCGTTATCCCTGGTCGGTAATGTCACCACGCCGACGATGTTGCTCACCGGAGAGCTTGACCACCGCACACCGATTGCGGAATCCGAGCAGTACTACCAGGCGCTGAAACTCAGAAAAATCGACAGCGCGCTGGTTCGCGTGCCCGATTCGTCGCACGCTATCGCTTCGCGCCCGTCAAACCTGATCGCCAAGGTCGACAACATCCTCGCCTGGTTTGAAAAATACCGGACGACGTCCGATGAGGAATAAGTTCATGCTCGAGAGGCACTCGTATTTTATTTGCCTGTTCACCTGTTGCGCGCTGACCGTTGCCTGCTCGCAGACCGAGGAGCCGGCAACAATTGATTATCCCGAGACGGCAACGGTCGACCATGTCGACAATTATCATGGCCAGGACGTTGCCGACCCGTATCGCTGGCTCGAAGACGATGTCCGTGAAAACGAGGCGGTCAAAGCATGGGTCGACGCGCAGAACCAAGTGACGTTTGCGTACCTTGCGACGATTCCCGAGCGTGAGTTGATTGCCAGGAGGATGCGCGAGCTGTGGAATTTCGAACGGTTCTCTCTGCCGAAGAAAGCCGGCGGCCGTTATTTCTACGAGCGCAACGATGGGCTGCAGAACCAGGACGTCATCTACATGCAATCGAGCATCGACGGCGAACCAGTACTGTTGATCGATCCGAATACCTGGTCCACCGACGGCACTATCGCCCTTGCCGGGTACTGGCCGAGTCACGACGGTAGCCACATCGCGTACACGATCCAGGATGGCGGCTCCGACTGGCGCCAGGCCAGGGTGTTGCACGTAGCGAATGGAGAAGTGCTCGAGGATCATCTCGAATGGCTCAAGTTCACGACATTGTCCTGGAACGCCGACGGTAATGGCTTCTACTACAGCCGTTACCCGGCGACCACGGCCGCGGAAAAATTCCAGACGCTGAACACGAACATGAAGGTGTACTTTCACCAGATCGGCACAAGCCAGGATGAGGATCAAATCATTTACGAACGCCCCGACCAGCCCGACTGGGGTCCTCGAGCCTCGGTCACGGATGATGGCGAACACCTCGTGATCACGATCTCGGTCGGCACGGACGATCGCTATTCGATCGTGCACCAGGACCTGACGGATCCCGATGCGGAGCCGGTGATGATCATCGAGGGCTTCGATTACGACTATACGTTGATCGGTAATGTCGGCGATGAACTCTACTTCCGCACCAATAATGGCGCACCAAAGAACCGCTTGATTACAATCGACGTCACCAACCCGCAAGCGGAAAACTGGCGCGAGATAATCCCGGAAGCCGAAGATGTGCTGGATAACGTGAGCCTGGTGGGTGGCAGGATCATCGCCGAGTACATGCAGGATGCCTGGTCTGTCGTGAAAATTTTCGAGTTGGACGGCACCCAAGCCGGGTTCGTGAATTTGCCCGGCATCGGGACCGCCTCGGGATTTGCAGGGAAGGTCGACGATCCAGAGACGTTCTTCAGCTACGAAAGCTTCAATATGCCGGACACGATCAACCGCCTTGACGTCGCAACGGGCGAGGTCGAGGAATTCAAGAAGCCGCAGGTCGCTTTCGACCCCGACGACTACCAGGTCGAGCAGGTGTTTTACGAATCCAGGGACGGCACGCGCGTACCGATGTTCATATGTCGTCGCAAGGACGTGGTAGCGGATGGTAATCGCCCGACGCTGTTGTATGGCTATGGCGGTTTCAACATATCCATGCAACCGCGTTACAACATCACTCGGCTGGCATGGATGGAGATGGGCGGCATTTACGCCTTGGCCAACCTGCGCGGTGGCGGAGAGTATGGAGAGGCATGGCACCAGGCCGGCACCAGGCTCAACAAGCAGAACGTCTTCGACGATTTTATCGCGGCTGCGGAGTACCTGATCGAGAACAATTACACGAACAGCGACAAACTCGCGATTTTCGGCGGCAGCAATGGCGGCCTGCTGGTCGGTGCGGTTACGAACCAGCGTCCGGAGTTATTCGGTGCCGCAATACCCGCGGTCGGCGTCATGGACATGCTGCGCTTTCAGCACTTCACGGCCGGCAGGTTCTGGACCGACGATTACGGTTCGTCCGATAACCCGGAAGAATTCGCCGCATTACGCGCCTACTCGCCGTATCACAACATCAGGGAAGGTGCTGAATATCCGCCCGTTCTGGTGACCACGGCCGACTTCGACGATCGGGTGGTGCCTGGCCACAGCTTCAAGTACGCGGCGGCGATGCAGAAAGCACAGGGCGGCGACGCGCCGGTGCTGATTCGCATCGAGACGCGTGCCGGCCATGGTGCCGGCGTGCCGACAGATAAAGTAATCGAGGATTATGCCGATCGCTGGGCGTTCCTCGTGCGCAATCTCGACATGCGCCTGCCGGAGGGCTACGCGGAATAGATCTCAGAACCAGCGCCGGACAGTGGCTTTGTAGGCGCGATAAGACTCGCCGAACTTCTCTTCGAGATAGGCTTCCTCTTGCCGGATCGCGGTGTAATAGATCACCCAGCCGCAGACTGGCGTCAGGATCAGGATCCAGGCCTCCGACAGGATGATCGCAAAGCCCAGGCAGAACACCACCATGCCCAGGTACATCGGATTGCGCGAAAATCGATACGCGCCCGAAACCAGGATCTCCGGCGTCGGCGTCCAGGGTTTCGGGTCCTGTCCCGTTTTCTGAAAATGGCGGGCCGGCCACACAACGAGCACCAGCACCGCAGCCACGCAGACCAGCCCGCCGATCCAGTAGCGTTCCGGTGTCGGCAGGGCGAAGCCGGGAGCAAGCGGCAGCAGACGGCCAAGGACGTAGCCGGCGACAATCGTAACGAGTGGCACGATGGGTGGTGGCAATCTTACGGCCGCAGATTTTTCGTTTTCCATACCCTGGTCTCCCGATTGATAGCGTGCGACCGGGTTGCCGGGCCAGCCTGCAGCGCCTGTAGCACGATATTTCGCGAATACGTTTTCGCCATGCTTACCCGACCAGACACCGGCCAGGCAGCGGGCTTTGCACCTTATTCCAACAAGTTATAAGGACCACGGCACGGCGGCAAGTCTTTTTCTTTTGATCCTGATCAAACGCGGGATTCGCAGGCCGCAGTCTCGGCTATTGCGGCCCGATTTTCCGAATCCTGGATCGTTTTACACTTTCACGAAACTATCTGGACCTGTCATGCATCTAATAGATATGAAGCACGTCGAACAAAGAATCAAGGCGACCGTACTGCGCCATTTGATAATCGTGAGTATCTTCCTGATGATGCTTGCGGCTGCTCCCGTATGGGGCGACGCGGCTTGCGGGTCCCACGGCCATAGCGAATCAGCTCACGTCTCTCGTAGTCTTGAGCCCGTCGCAGGGCTATAGTTGTTTCTCGATAGAGATCAACGACGAATCATTCGAAGAGAGACTCAAATGAACATGCGAATCGTGGCGAGCGCCTGTATCGCGGCCCTGCTCGCCGCCATGGGCGTGATTGCACAGGATGCAGATCCTGGATTCATATTTCTGCAAAAAGACGAGGTCGCGCTGGAGAGGGGTTCCGGAGACTTCAATGTGCGATCGAAGGTACTGGTCGGTAATCCGAACGAAGCGGGTATCTACGTGATGCGCATCGAGTTCGGTCCGAATGTCACCTCGCCGCCGCACTATCACGACCAGGACCGTTTCATCACCGTGATTTCGGGCGTGTGGGGATTCGGGCGAGGCGCTTCAGGCGAATGCGGCGAGACGGTACCAATGGCGGAGGGCGCGTTCGTGATGCACCCGAAAGGGGCCGTGCATTACGACGGGTCCTGCATTGGCGAACCCGTGGTGGTACAAATTATCGGGATGGGGCCGGTCAATACCACTCGCCTCTGACCAGCGAGAAAATAACTGCTGAATAAGGAATTATTCGTCTTTCGAATACTTCTTCAGCTCGAGAATGACGTGCGAGCCCGTACTGTTGTACGGATCGGTGTCTCCAGCAAAATCGTCGATGGACAGCTCGTCCATCTCGGCGTCCAGCACGCGTACCTTGTTCCAGAGTTCGGTCTGCAGCTCCGCCGGCGCTTTGCCCGCGATCGGTGCTTTCTGTGTTTTCGGTCCTTCCATTGTCTTGTCCCGATAATCAATCACTTATGCGTATCTATTTTGAACCATTCGAGCATTAAAAATTCTGCTGTTCGTCGGCTAAAAACAACCATTCGTCGGATAATTACCGTTCGTCGGCCAAAATCGACCGTTCGTCGGCGCGCGCAAACGGCTTCACTGCGCATAATGTGACCGAAATCAAGACGCAGAATGTGATGTCGCACGGTCGTGGTTTTCCTGGTCCCGGCATGTCGGCACGGGCCGCGAGCACCCGCGGGCAGACGCCAGACGGAGTCGGGAATCTTCGTCGATACAACGCTGCTGCACCGGAAAAGGGCAAGGCCTCGCCAGGACGCCGCATCCGCCCGGCTATTCCTTGTTCCTGTCTGTCCTCGATATTTCTGCCTGGCATTCGGCGCTGCCGTCGCTGATTTTATTCGGACTGATTTGCGAACTCAGCGTGTAAGTGGCACCCGCCTCAACCGAAACGGTGAGTTCGTGCGTATTTCTTGCGAAAAGACTTTGATAGCAGGTGACTACAAGCTGGTGGATCCCGGGCGACACCCTGATACCGTCAGCTGCGAAATTGACCGGCTTTCCATCGACTGACTTGATGACCACGGGCCTGGGGCTGAAGAGCGCCGTGCCGCGCGATGAGCCGAGTATCAGCGCGGTGTTCGACTTCGACGCACCCGACGTGTCTACGGTGTCAGTGACACCGCAGCCAAGGAGGAGGCAGGTGATTATTAACACGCCGGGTTTTTTGGAATGCCGGATCATGTGCTCGCCGGATATCTGAACGCTAGTTATAGGGTTTGTACCAGACGAATCAGTTCTGCACTACACGATGCCGTAAACGAGAAACGCGCCGAAGACAATACCGCCGAACAGACAGATCCTGATCATGGGGTGCGGCATTCTATCGAACCATGCGACCAATTTGCGCAGGCGTTCGCGGCCCATAAAGACGAGGCCGACTGCCGCGATAATAGCGACCCAGCCGAGTATCTCGAAGATCAAGGGAAACCTGGATTCCGGGGCAGCTATAAGCAGAGCCGCACCCAGGACGAGTCGCAGCACAATGGCGAGGTGAATACCCCAATCCTGGTGTACGGCACCGTACACCATCTTCATCATCTTGTCGGGTGCCAGCATGCCCCAAACGGAAAGCGCACATACAGCAACGCCGAATGCCAGGACAACTGCCTGAAATGTTCCGCTCAGCATGCGCCTATTATTGCCGTGTGTGCTTGCCTGGCAATAAGGGATTGTGCGGAAACGCTTAGATTTCAGGCGGCGCCAAATGCCCCAATGCATTCTCGATCGCCAGCCCGATGCCGAGGAGCTCACGATCGCTTGCCGCAGGGCCGTCGAGTTCCAGGGAAACGGGTAGTCCCGCGCTGTTGAGGCCGGCCGGAATGACGATGCAGGGAAGGCCGCCGGTGCTGCCCGGTGAGATGTTGCGGCTGATCACTGGAAAAAAGGAAACGGTCATGCCGTTCAATGTCGTTTCCAAATCGTCCCCGATCGGCGGCGCGGCAATCTGCGTGGTCGGAAAGATCATCGCGGCGAGATCGTTGTCCTGAAAATAACTCCGCAACGTCTGCCGCAGCTGCGGCAGGTGGACGTCCCTGGCGGCCTCGAATTGTTCTGCGGTCGGCGTTTGTGCCCCGCCAAGCACGGACAGGTCGAAAGCTGACTTGATGTCCGGACTTATCTGATTGATCAATTCATCGAATGTGATTCCCGTGTCGAAGTCATCCAGGTATTTGCTGAGCATCGGTTTGACGTGATAGCTCTGTACCGGGTCTGTCGTCAGGGAAATTAGCCTCGCGAGACCCGGCACATCCGCCTCGACCAGTACCGCGCCCGCATCCGCGAGCTTCCGCAAGGCCTCATCCGTGATTTGCTGCACCTCGGTGTCGAGCATTTCGTAGAAGTACCGGCGCGGAATGCCGAGTCGGAGTCCTTCCAGACTCGCCGGTGTGTCGACGATTGCATCGCCAGTCATGACCTGGTCGAACAGCGCGAGATCGGCGACGTATCGCGCCTGCGGCCCGACCTGGTCGAACAGCGGCGTTATCGGAATAACGCCCTGGTTCGGATAGCGGTTCTGGGTCGGCCGAAACCCATAGATGCCACACAGTGCGGCAGGGACGCGAATCGAGCCCTGCGTGTCTTCCGCAATTCCGAGCGGCGCCATGCGGGCGGCGACGGCCGTCGCAGTGCCGCCGCTGCTACCGCCCGGTATGCGCGACGTGTCGTACGGATTGCGGACCGGACCGAACGCCTGGTTGTTACTGGTCCAGCCAAAAGACAATTCGTGAATATTGGTCTTGCCGAGGACAATTGCGCCGGCATCCTTGAGCATTTGTACCAGGGGGGCATCGGCTACAGGATAGAAATCCTTTAGCGCCATCGTTCCGCCGGTCGTTGGGTAATCCTTGGTGTTGACGCTGTCCTTGACCGGGATCGGCAAGCCGTGCAGCGGGCCCGGCGCGGCGCCCGATGCGCGCGCCGAGTCGGCGGCCGCTGCCGCTTCGAGCACGCGTTCCGGCTCGAGACTGATGAACGCGTTCAGGTGGCTGCCTGCTGCGCATCGTTCCAGTAACGCTGCCGCATAGTCTTCCGCCCTGATGTCGCCTCGCCGCATGGCGGCGACAGCATCCACTGCCGACAGGTCTGTCAAAGGTGTTGCCATGGTCGTACCCGAACTGTCTTCCATGCGGCCGCAGCCGGCAACGCCCGAGGTAACGGCGATACCCCAGGCAAGGAACTCACGCCGCGATGTCCTGAATCTGTCATTCATGTTAGTTCGTTTGCCGCGTTTCGCTCAATTCGGCGGCCAGCGCCTCCCAGCTCGTGATCGGTAATGAGCACACGGTGCCGACACATCGATAGGCGACGGTTTCGTTTTTCACCGGCTTGCGATCGGCGAGGTTCCCCGGCAATCCCTCGACATCGGCACCGATGGCGAACAGCAGCCGTCGCGGTGAATAAATACGTGCCGCACTTTCGCGCCAGCGGCTCATTTCTTGATCATCACCGCGAAGAATGATGATCTCGGGGTGCTCGATATATTCCTCGAGCGCATTCAGCAACGATACGTGGCCGTGCGGGTATTCATCCATGGCACGCCAGGCATTGCGCAACGTATTCTCGGCCGCGTCGAGATAACGTGTATCGCCCAGCAGAAAACCGAGCCGTTGCAGCGCGAACGCTGCGATGCCGTTTCCTGACGGTACCGCTTCATCTGCCAGCGGTTTGGGACGGTGCATCAGTGTTTCGTGATCGTCGGCTGTAAAGAAAAAGCCGCCTGTTTCCGCGTCATCAAAATGTTCGAGCAGCAGATCGGCGAGCTCGATGGCGAAAGCGATATGATTATTGCTCCATTCGGCCTGCAGTAATTCGAGCAGCGCATCGAGCAGAAAGGCGTGGTCATCGAGATAGGCAGGAAACCTCGCCCGGTCATCCTTGAAGCTCGCGAGAAGACGACCGTCGACGAGCATGTTTTCCCGAATGAAGTCTGCTGATCTTCCCGCGGCGTCGATCAGTTCGTTTCGCTGTAACGCCAGGCCGGCAATCGCCAGCCCGCGAATCGCCAGCGCGTTCCACGACGTCAGCTGTTTCTCGTCTCGCCCGGGCGGTACCCGCCTGCTCCGTGCCTCGAGCAGTAACGCTCTTGCGGAATTGACGCGTTCAGCTACCGCAGCAAGCGTCATCCCGCGATCGTCTGCAATGGCCTTTTGCGTTTCACGCACGGTGAGATGCCAGCTCCCTTCGAAATTTGCCTCCTGGTCGAGGCCGAAATGTCGCGCAAATATTTCGTATTGATCAGCGCTTAGCAGGTCCTGTACCTGTTCGGGTTTCCAGACGTAATAGCGTCCTTCTTCGCCTTCGGAATCCGCGTCCCGGGTCGAGTAAAAGCCGCCCGACGGCGACTGCATGTCCGAGATCATCCAGTCGGCCGTTTCGTTGGCAATGCGGCCGTACAAATCGTCCCCCGTTGCGAGGTATGCCTGTGCATAAAGTGCAAGCAACGGGCCGTTGTCATACAGCATTTTCTCGAAATGCGGGATCTGCCAGTAGCGGTCGACGGAGTAGCGGCAAAAGCCGCCGCCGAGTTGATCGTAAATGCCGCCGTCGGCCATGCGGGTCAGGGTAAGCAGCACCATGCCCAGTGCCTCGATGTCCGGCTCGCTGCCATGTGCGCCGGCGCGCCAGTGGCGAAGCAACCGATCAATGGTACTCGGATGGGGGAATTTCGGTGCGGTGCCGATGCCACCGTATTCCCGGTCATAGGACTGCACCACACTGTTACGCGCCGCGATTAACGGTTCCGCTGTCAGTTCGAGGCTTGCATCGGCGGCCCGCGGTTCGAGCCTGCCGAATATATCGATTAGTTTGCGGCCCTGGTCCTCGACTTCGTCGCGGTTTTCCCGGTAATAGTCGGCAACCCGCGTGATCAACTCGGTGAAGGAGGGCATGCCGTAACGCGCGGTTTTCGGAAAATAGGTACCGCCAAAAAACGGGCGCTGGTCATGCGGGTTGAGGAACATCGTCAACGGCCAGCCTCCGGCGCGTTGCGTGAGCAGTTGATGAGCTGTCTGGTAAATCTTGTCGAGGTCCGGCCGCTCCTCGCGGTCGACCTTGACGTTGACGAAGAGCTCGTTCATCACGGCCGCGGTCGCCTCGTCCTCGAATGACTCGTGCGCCATGACGTGGCACCAGTGACATGCCGAATAGCCGATTGACAGCAGAATCGGTTTGCCCAGCCGTTGCGCAAGCTCCAGCGCCTCTGCACCCCAGGGGTACCAGTCGACCGGGTTCTCTGCATGCTGCAGAAGGTACGGGCTCGTCTCTTTGGCAAGCCGGTTGGCGGATTGATTGCTCATTTTCGGGTGCCTTAACTGTCAGACGGACTATAACCGATCATCCCTCGCGGCAAATGCCCGCATTGATATAGACTTGCACGATGCTGACCTACCCCGAAATTGATCCGGTCATTTTCACGATTGGTCCGCTCGCGATTCGCTGGTACGGGCTCATGTACGTCGTCGGATTCGTTGCCGGGTGGCTACTCGCCCGCAAGCGCTCGCACCGGAGCTGGTCCGTCGTCAAGCCGGAACAGGTGGATGACCTGATTTTCTACTGCATGCTCGGTGTGATCATTGGCGGCCGCCTGGGATACAGCATTTTTTACGGGCTGGAGTACTGGCTCCAGGATCCGCTGTATGTGTTCAAGATTACCCAGGGAGGCATGTCGTTCCACGGCGGCCTGTTGGGCGTCATCGTCGCAATGTGGCTCTATGGGCGTCGCGTGCTCGGCAAGAGCATGCTGCAGCTCACTGATTTTGTGGCGCCCCTGGTACCGATCGGCCTCGGCACGGGGCGCATCGGCAATTTCATCAATGGCGAGCTCTGGGGCAAGCCGACCGACCTGCCGTGGGCTTTCAACATCAACGGCGTCGGCCTGCATCCCTCGCAACTGTATGAGGCTTTTTTCGAAGGCCTCGTGCTGTTCGTCATCCTGTGGGTCTTTTCGGCAAAGCCGAGACCGCGCATGGCCGTTTCAGGGCTGTTCCTCTTCGCTTATGGCGTCATGCGATTCTGTATCGAGTTTGTGCGCGTGCCCGATGCCGATTTTGGCTATCTCGCATTCGGCTGGGTTACGATGGGACAGGTGCTGACGGCACCGATGATCATATTCGGCGCAATACTCTTGTTCCTCGCGTATAGAAATGGCCAGACACGGGAGGCAATAGCCTGAGATGCAACAATACCTGTCATTTATGCGTCACGTTCGCGACAACGGCGCGCGCAAGGAAGACCGCACCGGCACCGGAACACTGAGCGTCTTCGGTTACCAGATGCGTTTCGATCTCGGCCAGGGGTTTCCCCTGGTTACGACCAAGAAATTGCATACCAAGTCGATTATTCACGAGCTTCTCTGGTTTCTTAACGGCGAATCCAATATTCGCTACCTGAAGGAAAACGGCGTCTCGATCTGGGACGAATGGGCGGACGAAAACGGCGAGCTCGGACCGATATATGGCGTGCAGTGGCGGAGCTGGCCGGCACCCAACGGTGAAACAGTGGATCAGATCAGTAATGTCGTTGATCTGCTAAAACGACAGCCGGATTCGCGCCGCATACTCGTGAGCGCGTGGAATACGGCCGAGATTGACAAAATGGCTATCCCGCCGTGCCACACGCTGTTTCAGTTCTACGTCGCCGACGACAAGCTGTCGTGCCAGCTGTATCAGCGCAGCGCCGATATTTTTCTGGGCGTGCCGTTCAACATCGCGTCCTACGCATTGTTGACACACATGCTCGCCCAGCAATGCGATTTCAAGGTCGGCGACTTCATATGGACCGGCGGCGATTGTCACCTTTACCTGAATCATCTCGAGCAGGTCGAGGAACAATTATCACGTGAGCCGCTGGCACTGCCACGTCTGGCGATCAAGCGCCGTCCCGATTCCGTCTTCGATTACCGCTTTGAGGACTTCGAGATTCTGAATTACGAATTTCATCCTCATATCAAAGCCAAAGTCGCCGTCTGATCTCGCTATCGAAGTGTGATTGCCGATGAAAGTGTCGATCATCGTCGCTGCATCGGCGAATAACGTCATTGGCATGGACGGCGGCCTGCCGTGGCACCTGTCGGAGGACTTGCGGCGATTCAAGGAAATCACGATGGGCAAGCCCATGATCATGGGCCGTGCCACCTTCGAGTCCATAGGCAAAGCATTGCCGGGACGGCGCAGCATCGTCCTGACCCGGCAGGCCGACTACGAAGCCGAAGGAATCGATGTCGTCCATACCACGGAAGCAGCTTTGGAGCTCGCCGGCGATGCTGACGAAGTCATGGTTATCGGCGGCGGCGAGATCTACGGGCAATTCCTGCCGATCACCGATCGTATTTATCTCACGCGAGTGCACATGGAACTCGATGGTGATACGTATTTTCCCGGGATCGACGAAAACGAATGGCGCATCGTTTCGAGCAAGCCACTGCCGGCGAACGATGAACGTCCGTTCTCAATCAGCTTTCAGACCCTGGAACGTATCGATGGAAATTAGACGAACGGCGCTGCCACGGAGGAAAACTGATCATGGCCGACGTTCCGAATATTGAATCACTGGTTGCGGATCTGAAATCCGTGATCACGAAGCGCCGCGAATCAGAGCCCGGCAACAAGCGAACCAACACCGGCGGCTGGCAATCCGATGCGGAGATATTGAAGTGGGGCGGCGAAACCGCTCGCTAGGCAGGCTCATCGTGAAAATGTGTAAGAGAATAGCAACCTAATGGCGCAAAGAACCAACTTGGATGGTATCGCGATCGCCGCATTGTTGATTCTTTGCATCAGCTGGGGTGGGCAGCAAGTCGCGATTAAGATAATAGCAGCGGATATTTCGCCAGTAATGCAAGCCGCTATCAGGTCTATCGGCGCGACCTTTCTCGTCGGGTTATGGGCAATTATTCGCGGCGAGCCATTGACTGAACGTGATGGGACGCTATGGTGGGGTATCGCGGCAGGCCTGCTGTTCGCGCTTGAGTTCCTGCTCATCTACTGGGGACTTGAGTTTACTCATGCATCTCGCGCTATCATTTTCCTGTACCTCGCGCCATTCATTGTCGCTATCGGCACGCAATTCTTCGTTCCGGGAGAAAGCCTGGGATCTACTCAGTTTGCGGGTCTTGGTGTGGCATTTGTTGGAATCGTCGTCGCCTTTGGCGAATCTTTCACATTCCCTTCGAAACAGATGCTGATTGGCGATTCAATGCTTGTCGGCGCTGCGATTTTCTGGGGGGCAACAACGGTGGTGATTAAAGCCGGACCACTTGCGAAAGTCTCTGCGAGTAAGACTTTGTTATACCAGTTGGCTGTATCCGCACTGGTACTACCTATTGGGTCCTGGGCTTTGAAAGAACCGGGTATTGTCAATGTTTCATCGCTGGCGATCGCAAGTCTGATGTATCAGACGGCCTGGATCGCTTCGATTACGTATCTAGCGTGGTTTTGGCTTATCCGGCACTATCCAGGGCCCAAGTTGGCTTCTTTCACGTTTCTTGCGCCATTATTTGGCGTATTCGCCGGTTGGCTGGTGCTCGACGAGCCACTGACCGTGGCGTTGCTGGCGGCGCTGGTAATGGTGGCAGCAGGTGTTTACCTGGTTAACCGGCAAAGCAAATTTCGCACTGTCTAGCCAAGAAAATGTGTGGCTAAGCGGCTTAAGATGCCTGCTTTAGGCCGTCAGTTGCCCACCCCGTCAATATTAGACGACTGTCGGTTTTCCGGGGCAGAGGGAAAATCGGCTTGCATCAAAATTACAGGCATCTCACGTACCCGTGGCGGATCGCAGTCTCTCGGTAAACTCATAGACATCCTCGAAACTGTTGTAAAGCGGCACCGGCGCCACGCGAATGACATTGGGTTCACGCCAGTCGGCGGTCACGTTGAGTTCCTCGAGCACGGTCAGTACCGATCTTGCGTGCAATCCTTCATCGCGCACGACGAGCGATAGCTGGCAACCGCGGGCATTCGCCGGCGTGATCGATTCGACGCGACCAGAAAATCCCGTTTGCAGCAGGAAATCCAGGTAGCCCGTCTGTTTGATTGACTTGTTTCGAAGCTTGTCGATACCCGCCTCCAGGAATATCTGGAGTGACGCGATCTGTGGAGCAAGGGACAGGACCGCGGGGTTACTCACCTGCCACAGCGCCGCACCTTTTTCGGGAACGAATTTGCGCGCCATTTTCATGCGAGTCGCTTCTTCGTGACTCCACCAGCCGAGTAGCTGCTCGGTCCCGTCTGAATCCAGGTGATTCGCGTGGACAAAGGCGCCGCCGACGGCACCCGGACCGCTGTTCAGGTATTTGTAGCTGCACCACACGGCGAAATCCGGTGCCCAGTCGTGCAGCTCCAGCGGCACATTGCCGATGGCATGCGCGAGATCCAGGCCGACCGCGCATCCCGCGCCCCGTGCGAGGCGGCACAGCCCATCCATGTCGAGCACCTGCCCGTTGTAGTACTGCACGCCTGGCAACAGCAGCAGTGCGATCTGCTCACCATGTTGTTCGAGCATGGACTCGAGATCTTCGATATGGAGCATGTCGTCGTCCCGCGGACGCCATTCGAGCAATGCGTCCTCGGGGTCGAATCCCCGCTGGCGAATCTGCGACATGACCGCAAATCGGTCCGATGGAAATGCAGTCGATTCGATAACGATCTTGAAACGGCTGGTGGTGGGGCGATAAAAGGTCACCAGCATCAGGTGCAGGTTTACAGTCAGGGAATTCATCGCGATGACCTCGTCATCTTGCGCGCCTGTCAGGTATGCGAGTCCCTTGATTGCCTCGCGGTGATAGGGTATCCACGGGCGGCGTCCCGTGAAATGTCCGTCGACGCCGCGGTCTGCCCATTCCGCGAGCTCTTCCTCGACGTATTGCACCGCGAGTTTGGGTTGCAGGCCGAGGGAATTGCCACAGAGGTAGATGTTACGTCGCCCGTCCTTGTCGACCGGAAAATTGAAGTAATCGCGAAAACCGCGCAAATCGTCCGCTGCATCGAGCGCGCGGGCGAAATCAAGGCTTGCTTCGAAACCGCTCATCAAACTCAGGATTCGGGCGGCGGCATGACGGTGCCGCACTCCTCGCAGGTCCGGTTTTCCTCGGAACCATAGAAGCGATCGAAAATCGGCGGCAGTTGGCCCACGATATCGCTGATGTACAGGTATTCCTCGTACAGCTTGTGGTCGCAGTTGTCACAGAACCACATGAACCCGTCGAGTTCCTCGGGTAAACGCTTGCGCTCTACCACCAGGCCGACCGTGTTCGCATAACGTTGCGGCGAGTGGGGGATTTTCGGCGGCAGCAGCAGGATTTCGCCTTCGCGGATCGGTATATCGACGCGCGTGCCGCCCTGAATCGTCTGCAGCAACATGTCACCTTCGAGCTGGTAGAAGAATTCGGGGCCCTCGTCGTAGTGATAATCCTTGCGCGAGTTCGGGCCGCCCACGACCATGACGATGAAGTCGTTCTCGTCGAATACCTGCTGATTACAGACCGGCGGTTGCAGCAGATGACGATGATCGTCTATCCACTGCTTGAAATTGAATGCCGTGAGCGACTGCATGTTGCGCCTAAGCTAGTGCCTGCATCCGCGGCATATTATTTCTTGCATCGTACCTGTACAACAGTCGGCCCCTTGTCGAGGCGCACCGCCGTCAGTTGCCGCCCCCAGACGCATCCCGTGTCGACCGAGATGAGATCGTCGTTCACCATTAGCCCCAGGGCGCTCCAGTGGCCGAATACGATTCGCGTCCCTCTCCATTTCGCATCTTCCACGGCAAACCACGGCGTCAAGCGCTTGGGTGCCTTTTCTGGCTGGCCCGTATACTGGAGATCGAGTGCGCCGTTCTCGCGGATCATGCGTATTCGGGTAAAGCTGTTAACAATGAAGCGAAGCCGTTTATGACCGGTCAAATCGTCCGACCACTTGGCCGGTTTGTTGCCATACATTTCCTTGAGAAAATCGACATAGGAGTCACTCCGCAACGCTTTTTCGAGTTCCGCGGCGCGCGCTAGCGCATCCTCCACACTCCATTGCGGCGGCAAACCCGCATGCACCATCATGGTATTCAAATCCAAGCTGTAATGGGCGAGTGGGCGAAATCGCAACCAGTCGATCAGCTCACCACAATCGTCCTTTCGGAGGATCTTCTTTAGCGACCCATAATAGCTGCCCGCCTGTTTGATGCCATTGGCCAGCGCGATGAGGTGCAAGTCGTGGTTTCCGAGTACGGAAATGGCGGAGTCGCCGAGTTTTTTTACGTAGCGCAGCGTCTTGCGTGATTTCGGGCCGCGACTGACGAGATCGCCGGTAATCCACAGGCGATCTGTGTCCGGATCGAACCCGACCTTGTCGAGCAGGCGGCGGAATGGGTCATAGCAACCCTGGAGATCGCCTATTACGTACTGAGACAATTAATGCAGTACGCCGGGAACGGCGAGTGTAAATGGGGGTATCGGCGCCTCGAAATTGATTCCGTTGTCCGCCTCCATGCGATAACTGCCCTCCATCGCGCCGACGGGTGTTTCCAGTACGGCACCGCTTGAATAACGAAACGACTCGCCCGGATGCAAGTGAGGTTGCTCGCCCACGACACCGTCGCCGGTCACCTCCTGGACCTTGCCGTTTGCGTCCGTGATCACCCAGTGCCGGCTGAGCAGCTTTGCGGGAACGTCGCCGAGGTTTTCTATTGTAATCGTGTAGGCGAAAACATACCTGCCGTCGTCCGGTTCGGACTGATCGCGGATATAATTTGTGGCGACCTCGATGCCAATTTCGTATTTATTGTTATCCATGCGTCGAAACCGATGCGTCTCGTCGCGGCTATTTTAGCCGGATATTGACCTTGATGCCGTGCTATTTCACGCCTGTCAGGAGATTGGCCAGTTCGATCCAGCCGATAACCGGGATTTCCTCGGGACGCATGCCGGGATCGAGTCCCGCGGCCAGGATGTCGGCATCGTTGGCAAGCCCCTTTAGTGCGTTACGTAAAGTCTTGCGCCGTCGGGAAAATGCCTGTTTCACGACTTGTTCCAGCCTGTGCGGATCCCGGATATCGAAGCGGCCATGCGGTAGCGGCCTCATGCGCACCACTGACGATGTCACCTTGGGAGGTGGCGTAAATGCATCCGGCGGTACGTCGAACAGGGGCACGATCTCCATCTGGCAGCCGAGCATGATGGTCAATCGACCATAGTTCTTGTTACCCGGCATTGCTGACATCCGGTCGACGACTTCCTTCTGCAGCATGAAGTGCATGTCTTTGACGACGTACTTGAATGCCAGCAAGTGAAACAGCAAGGGTGTCGAGATGTTGTATGGCAGATTGCCGACAAATCTCAGCTCGTCGCCGAGCGTCGAAAAATCGAATTGCAGCGCGTCTGCTTCGTGGATGGATACGTTGCCGAAGTCGCGGAAACGCTCTTCGAGCCTGGCAACGAGATCGCGATCGAGCTCAATCGCGTGTAAGGTCGTGCCGCAGTGTGCAAGCGGCTCGGTGATCGCCGCGTGACCAGGCCCGATTTCGACGAGCGTTTCGCCGGCCTGTGGCGCGATTGCCGCCACGACTCGCTCGATGATTTCGCCCGAGGTCAGGAAATGCTGGCCGAACCGCTTTCTGGCTTGCGGAGTCACCCGTGCGATGCCAGTTGCGCAGCCATTTCAACAGCGGCCATCATACTGCCCGCATCGGCGGTACCGGTTCCCGCCTTGTCCAGCGCCGTGCCGTGATCAACGGAAGTACGAATGATCGGCAGACCCAGGGTCACGTTTACGGCATGACCGAAGCCTGCATACTTGAGTACCGGCAATCCCTGGTCGTGATACATCGCCAGTATCGCATCGGCAGGACCCGCTACTGGTGCGAATGCCGTGTCCGCTGGCAGCGGCCCGACAACGTCCATGCCGGTTTCCTGGCACGCGCGAATCGCCGGCTCGATAATTTCCTGCTCCTCGGTGCCGAGGTGGCCGCCTTCCCCAGCGTGCGGATTCAGCCCGCAAACCAGGATCCTGGGACTGGCAATGTCGAATTTTTGTCGCAAATCCGCATGCAGAATGCGAATCACGGAGATTATTCGATCCCGCGTCAGGAAAGAGGCCACTTCACTCAGGGGAAGGTGAGTGCTCGCCAGGGCGACACGCAGCCCTCCGCCGACGAGCAACATGACAGGGGTTTCCGTCGCTGTCAGCCGCGCCAGGTACTCTGTATGTCCGGAGAATTCGACACCGGCATCATTGATAACGCTTTTTTGCAATGGCGCGGTGACCAGCGCCGAGAATTCGCCCGACAGGCAACCTCGGACGGCACGATCGATGCCGTCAAGCAAGGATCGTGCGTTCCGCGGATCCGGATTGCCGCATACCGCGGGTCGTGCAAGCGGTTGCGGTAATACCTGCAGTCCGTTGCCGTCAGAGGAAGTTGCTGCATCGTATTCGCGAATTGAGACATCCAGCCCCAGCAAGCGGCATCTATCCGCAAGCATGTCGGGGTCGGCGACGACGACAATCCGGTTTTTCCAAGGCGACGCGGCGAGGGCGAGACACAGGTCGGGACCGATGCCGGCAGGTTCACCGGATGTAACGGCAAGCAGTTTTGACGCGTTCGTCATCCTTCCTGGCGCAGATCGATACTGCGGACTTCGGTGTACTCAGATCAGATTCGTGTTTCGACGAATGAATCATCCCTGATTCTGCGGATCCAGATTTCCGACTCATTGGCGAGCTTACTGTTGCGGACCCGGAGTACGCAGCTCTGCCGCTTCAGGTCTTCGGTATTGTCATACGTTCGGCGGCCCAAGACCTCCAGTATGTGCCAGCCAAACCGCGTGCGAAAGGGTTCGGAGAGAACACCGATCTCCAGGTTGTTTGCGATTTGCTCGAATTCAGGCACAAACGTGCCGGGACCGGACCAGTCCATTTCTCCACCATCATTGGCAGATCCGGGATCGTCGGACAATAACTTCGCGAGTTCCCCAAAATTTTCGCCAGCCCTGATACGCTCGGCGGCATCTTCGAGTCGTTGCTTTGCGGTCTCCTCATCGATGATTTCATTTGGTGATACCAGGATATGCCTGACCTTGACCTGCTCGATCTCGCTTTTCTGATTCACACCGCGCATATCGAGTATTTTCACGAGATGAAATCCGCTGACAGACCTGATGGGTTGCGAATAGTCGTCTTTCACCATGTCAGCGACGACATCGGAAAACAAGGTCGGCAACTGACTGCCTTCGCGCCATCCGAGGTTTCCGCCTTCGAGTCCGGTCTGACTGTCGGAATAGCGGATTGCGAGCTGACCGAAATCGGCGCCGTCCTCGAGGAGTGAATAAACGAGGTCGGCTTCTTCTTGTGCTTCGTTAATTTGTTGTGCCGTTGCCGATTCGGGAATGGAAATCAGGATGTGCCCGAGATTGTAGGATGAATTTACGACGGCGTTGTTCTCGAGATCTGCCAGGCAATGTTCCACTTCACGCGGTGATACGGAAATTCGTCCGGTTACCTCGATCTGGCGGAGTTGTTCAAGGATCATCTGTCTGCGTGTGTCGCGACGATACTCACCGTAATCGACGCCGTCTTGCTTGAGAATTTCCGGCAGTTGTTCGAATTTAAACCCGGCCCGTTCTGCGATTTCGGCTATTGCCGTATTCAACATCTGATCCGAAACCTGGATACCGATCCGCGCTGCGCGCTGCATCTGAATTTCTTCGATGATCAGCTGTTCCAGGACTTGCTCGTTCAGTATATGTGCGGGCGGTAGTTGCATGCCCTGGGCAGTGGCGCGCTCGATGATCAGGTCGACCTGGCGGTCCAATTCACTCTTAAGGACGACACCCTCATTGACGATGGCGACGATACCATCCATGAAGACCCCGGTTTCCGACAACTCGCCATGCGCCGAGGTAGCGAGCATAGTGAACGCGCAGATACCCAATAAGTATTTGATTTTTTTCATATTATGAACAGAATTGCTCCGCCGCGCGGAGCGCCGCTACAAGGTGGGTGAATAGCCAAGAATACCACGTTCCAATAGCCTGTCTGCCGCCACGCCGACGCTGGTCATACCTTTCAGTACCAGTTGCAGACCAAACGAGGAGTCTCGAGTTCCATCGCGTGTGGATATATGGCGGCGGTATACGACGCGCAGTCCCCAGCAGCAACTCTCATACTCGAGACCATAGAATTGCTCGAGGACCTCGTCGTCTCGTAGTGAGAAATTGTAACGGCCAACGAAATCCCAGCTTTGCGCCAGTGGCCACGCCCAGGAAACGTCGACCTGTTCCAGCGACTGCCTGCGAAAACGATACGCCAGGTTGAGAATCCTGTTCGACTGCGGGCGATATTGCAGGCGTGCCTCGGACTTTGTCGTTCCTCCGTCATTGCTCCACTGATGACCGACATCAAAATTCAAATAGTCGTAAAGCGGAAATCTTACTTCCGCGATGTAATCTGATGAGTCGGAAGTGATGGGGACATCGCCGGGCAGCGCTACGCCTTGCTCGCTCAAATAGAGCGCCTGGCCGATAGTTGCCGACATCAGTTCGCGACCGCTATCGACATCGATGATCCGCGAAGTAATACCCACACTCAACTGGTCCGTGTCGGCAATTCGGTCGACACCGAGAAAACGGTTCTTTCTGTATAGCTGTACGAGGTTGAGATCTGGAACGATCGTGTCGAAAACCGGCAAACCGGTCTGGTCACGAAACGGTGCATGCACATAGAGCAAACGAGGTTCGAGTGTCTGGATACGGCGCTCCTCCGATTTCATTAAACGTTCAAACAAGAATCCCGCATCAAAACTCGCGATTGGCACCGTACGACTCGGTTCTTCATCCTGCCCGGGCGATGTATCTTGCAAATCGTAACGCGTGTAATGGAGAATGACGGAGGGAATCATGAACCATCCCGGCTTCTCTACTGGATACGCGATTTCAGGTGCTGCATTCAAACGCCAGCCGGTAACACCAACGTCGCGGTCAAAATACGCGAGTTCGGAGTCAAAGGCATAAGTTAGCCCAAGCATGCTGTCCGGCCAGTAACCTCTTGCATAGAGTTGCGGCAGCCTTCGATACGGTTCGTCTTCCGGCAGGATCGCTGAATCTATGGTCTGATAATCCTGTAACCGGCCAAACAGCGACCAGGTTTCATTAAAGAAGTCGAAATTCAGGCTTCGATTGAGGTGCGTAATGCTGGCTATGCTCAACGATCCACCAAGATCCTCGAAATACTGATTGTCGGATACGTCCCGTATATCGATTCGGTTACGCCAGCCATTTGCGAACAAGGTCTGGTTTCTAAACCTGAGCTGGTGGCGGTTATCGCCGAATTTGTTGTCATCGGGTAGATATTCAGCTTCAAGGATTCCGTCACTCTTTTCAAACAGGTAACGAAATTCCGCGCCAATCTGCATGCCGCGATCTGTCAGCAGACGTGGATAAAATGTCGCATCGTAGTTTTCGGCAATGTTCCAGTAATAAGGAACACTGATTTCATTACCACTGCGGCCGGTGCTGCCAATTTCCGGCGTCAATATTCCCGACTTTCGGGCATCCGTGATCGGGAAAGACAGATAGGGTGTGTAAAGTATGGGCACGCCCTGAAACCGCAGGCGGACGTTGCGTGCCTTGCCGACTCCACTGCGTGTATCGAGTTCGATTGCCCCGGCTTCGATGATCCAGTCATTCGACTGCGGCGGACAGGTCGTATAACTGACACCCCCAAGCTGCAAGCGGCCTTCCCGGTTTATTTCGAGGGCACTGGCAGCACCCCTCGCATTGTCCGGTCCAACCTCGAATTGCGCGCCTTCAAATCGGATCAGCCCGCTCTCGTAGGCAAATTTCGCGGCTTCACTCAGTACCAGCGAGTCAGGGTCCTCATAGCGCACATCGCCGGTCAGGTTTAGCGCGCGCTGCACCGGGTCATAACTCGCAGCCTCGGCGCCGGCCAGGCGATTGCCTCGGCGCAGCACGACGCCGCCGGACATCGACGCCGTCGGCAGATCGCCCAGCGTCGCCTCGAACTCACCCGCCTGGAGCTCGATGACGTCTTCCTCGCCGACACCGTATCGCTCCAGCAAGGAATCCGTCGTGAGTTCCCGCGCCGACGGCGTCTCGCACGCGGCGCGATCCTGCGCCACGGCCGGGCCGATTACCAGGCCCAGGGAGATACCGAAAAATATGCGTGAAAATCCGGACAACATTTCGGCTGATCTTTCTGGCAAATACTAAGGTACTCAGGATTTATGAAGAAAGGATGTTATCCGCTATCGCGATTTGCTACCTTCGCACATGATGGTATTCGCTTCAACGAGTGATGGAGAAAAATCATAGTTGCGCCAAATGAGAACGCTGACAGCCGTCACGAAGAATTATTGACCTGGTTGGCGCAATTTGATGATTTGGCCGCCGCTGATCTTCAACCGGCAGCAGTCGATGCCAGTTTTCGACGTTATTTTCGAGTCAATCGCGACTCGGAAAGTTTCATCGTAATGGACAGCCCTCCGCCATACGAAGATTGCCATCCCTTCGTGCAAATTGCGGGCTACCTCGAAAGCATGGGACTGAATTGTCCGCGAATTCTTGATGCCGATTTTCAGAACGGTTTTGTTCTCATGACGGATCTCGGTACGACGCGATATATCGATGAATTGGAAAAAGACAGCGACCGTGCACCTGAGCTTTACAATGATGCGATTGATGCATTACTGACGCTGCAGGAAAAAGGTGAGGCATACCAGCAGCAATTGACAGCTTACGACTACGATTTCATTTTTTTCGAGTTGTCGATATTTCGTGACTGGCTCTGCGGGCGTCATCTCGGTATCGATTTTACCGACGAGGAAGAAAAGCAATGGCAGGAAGGTTGCGAATTTCTGATCGATAACGCGCTGCGGCAAAAACAGGTTTTTATGCACCGCGATTACCATTCGAGGAACCTGATGGTCACCGGCAAAAATAATCCTGGTATCCTCGATTTTCAGGACGCCGTCGAAGGTCCGATTACGTACGACGTCGTTTCACTATTCAAGGATTGCTACATTAAGTGGCCGGCCGATCAGATCAAAGCATGGGCACTGCGATACTACAATCGCCTCAGCGCAGAGATCAAAGCAGAACTGCGAGACGAGGAATTCCTGCAACAGTTTGATCTGATGGGCGTGCAAAGGCACCTCAAGGCCGCCGGTATTTTTGCACGCCTCAATCATCGCGACGGAAAGCCCGGGTATCTCGGCGACATCCCGCGAACGCTCGAGTACATCAGTGAAACGGCGCCGCAATATGCAGAACTGGATTTCATCGCCGATCTGGTGACCAACCGTGTCGCTCCTTCGATGACCGAAGAAGCATAATGGCCGCGATGATACTTGCCGCCGGCAAGGGCGAGCGTCTCAGGCCGATTACGGAAAGGACCCCGAAAGCCCTGGTCGAAGTGGGCGGAACCCGCCTGATCGAGCAGCAGCTCGAGAGGCTGGCAAGCGCAAAAATCAAAACTGTCGTAATCAATCTCGGCTGGCTCGGCGAGAAGATCGCGGCACATGTCGGTTCAGGACACAAGTACGGATTACAGGTTGCCTACAGTCCGGAGTATGACAACATCCTCGATACCGGCGGCGGCATCAAACGCGCCTTGCCATTACTCGGAATCGCTCCGTTCTGGGTTATCAACGCGGACATCTACACGGATATGACGTTGCCGAACATAAAGCTCGGCGCAGACAGTCTCGCGCACCTCGTGCTCGTGCCGACACCGGCACACAGGGAAGCCGGCGACTTCGTTTTGCGGGACGGTAAAGTCAGGAATGCGCGCGCGCAGGACCTGACCTTCAGCGGCATCGCGATTTACCGGCCTGAATTCTTCGCCGACTCACCGGGCGGTCGGTTCTCTGTCGTGCCATTGCTGCGCGCTGCGGCTGACCGCGGCCAGCTGGAAGGCAGCGTTTACGAGGGCACCTGGGAAGACGTCGGTACGCCGGAGCGCCTCGCAGCGCTCAATCAAAACTAGCGCGAGAGTTATCTGCAGGCCGCCGGCAGGTGTTTGTCGGCAATCGCGACGCTGGCACAGGTCCAGATGAAGCTGCCGCTGTTGTCTACCATCGTCAGCGTCAGGCTCTGGCCGTTGATTAAGGCATGCGCATCATTGCCATAGGTCACAGTAACCACGGGACCAGCGACAGAAACAGAGACTACGTACCTGCCGATAATTGTACCTGCGTCCGACAGGCCGACTTCGGCGTTATCAGTCGGCCAGGCACCGCGGTCCAGGTAATATTCGCCCATCGACGTCTTGGCGGAACTTGACAATGAAAGGCCTTCGGCAACCTGGGCGCGAATGGTGTAATCCTGGTATGCGGGAATCGCCAGTGAAGCCAATATGCCAATGATGGTAACCACGATCATGAGTTCAATCAGCGTGAACCCCTGTGAGTCATTCTTCATTTTTATTTCCCCGATTCCATTTACTGCTTCTTCTAGTTACGGCGTTTCGCGTGTGGCGAGTGGACGAGGCTGGCAATTGGTGAAAGCAATCAAGCGGTTTTCTTGGCGCCGATTATACTACGACAGACATGCCTGTTGGGCGTACTAATCGATTGCAAGGCGCGGGCTCTGCAAAAGTTTTCGAGCCGGCCATCGCCTCAAGATTGTTTATGTCAAACTTTTTCACATCGTGTGCTTGCCTCGAAAAAGAAAAATGCAATATGGTTTCCAGTGAAAACAATTAGCTGGCAAGCCACCTCCATTACTGATGCCAAGCAGTCATCCTGGACTCGATCCAAAATTGCTTGGCAAGCGGTGGAATTTAAGGGGAAAAAAATAAGGAATATGCGAGGGACCCGGAGACGACAGCGGCCGGCGCCAGCGCGCCTGTCCTAAATATCGCTGACGATCTTTCGGTCAGTCATACGCAGGTGTCCGAGGAGATGTTTTTCCACCCGTGCCTGGATGTCCGATGGTGATGCGTCGACCCCGAGTGAATTCAGGTCCGTGACTTCGAGGTCGCTGAATCCGCAGGGATTGATTCGCGAGAAGGGTTCCAGATCGACGTCGATATTCAGCGCCATGCCGTGGTAACTGGCGCCGCGCCGCACCCTCAAGCCGACGCTTGCGACTTTGCGGCCGTCAACGTAGACGCCGGGCGCGTCCTTACGGCAGATCGCTTCAATCGAGAATTCGGCGGCCAGGTCGATGACCGTGCGCTCGAGCGCCGTTACCAGGTCACGAACACCGAGCCTGGCGCGCTTAATGTCGATCAGCGGATAGATCATTAGCTGGCCGGGCCCGTGGTAGGTCACCTGGCCGCCGCGATCTACCTGAATGACCGGAATGTCGCCCGGCGCCAGCAGGTGTTCGCGGCTGGCGTTCAGGCCGAGCGTGAATACCGGTGGATGCTCGGTAAACCAGATCTCATCCGGCGTTTGCGGCGTGCGAGAGTCGGTAAACCGCTGCATACCGCGCCATAGCGGCTCGTAGTCCTGCATGCCGAGCGTGCGTACGACGATCACGCTGGTCTCGGGCAGTTGTTCGGCAGGCAGAGTCATCTGGAATGTGCAGTCCCGGTCCGCACGACTAATCAAACCACAGTTTGACCCCGTCCCGGGTTCGTTGCCAAAGGGAACCACTCGGATTGTCGTCCAGTGCTCGCAAGGGTTGGATGATCAGGCTGTCGCCGTTCAGGCTGATGTCGATTTCAGCCAGCGGCTGGCCATTTGCGATGGGGGCCATCAGTATGGCCGGTACATTGAGAACGGTTTCGATTTCGTCAAACGTACCGCGCGGAATCGTCACATACAAGTCGTCCCCGAGGCCGAGCGGCGTAAATTCTTTGGCCGATTTCCATATTTTTGCCTGGGTAACAGCTTCGCCCGCGCGATAGATTAAACGCGTTTCAAAAAACCGGAAACCATAGTTCAATAGTGATTGGCTGCCTTCCATTCGTGCCTTATCACTGGCGGTGCCGAGCACGACGGAAATGACGCGCATGCCGTCGCGGCTCGCCGATGAAATCAGGCAGTAACCGGCATCATCGGTGCGACCTGTCTTCATGCCGTCGACGCTATCATCGCGCCATAACAAACGATTCCGATTTGGCTGTTTGATTGCGTTGTATTCGTACTCCCTGATCGAATACCACTCGTAGTAATCGGGAAACTCACTGATAATTGATTTCGCTAGCATTCCGAGGTCACGCGCTGTCGAATAATGCTCCTCGTGCGGCAGTCCGGTGGCGTTCTGGAACTTGCTAGCGGTCAAACCGAGCCGTACGGCATGCTGGTTCATGACCTGGGTAAATACGTCTTCCGTTCCAGCGATGTGTTCGGCAAGCGCTACGCTGGCATCGTTGCCGGACTGAACGATCATGCCAAGTAAAAGGTCCCGCACCGATACACGCGAACCTACCTCGATAAACATCCGTGAGCCCTCGGTTCGCCATGCTTTTTCACTGACAGTAACTTCATCTTCGAGACGAATCTGTCCTTCAGACAGCGCGTTGAAGATGACGTAGGCAGTCATCAATTTTGTCAGGCTGGCCGGTGCGAGCCGCAGATCCGGCTGCAGCGACGCCATCTCCGTGCCGGTGGTGCCGTCCAGCAGCAAGAAGCTCTTGGCGCCAATGATCGGGGGCGCGGGAACGGGCGCCGTTGCCGCAAGGGAAACCCGGGTAACCGATATCAGGATCAGTAAAGCTGCTACAAATGTTTGCGGAATGAATCGATTATGAAATTGCATAGGTAAGGAATGCTGCATACAAGGGCGCGTATTTTAGCGCCTGCCGGTAAAAATGAAACTCGCTTATTCCGTGACCAGGTGTGCGTCCGAAATCCCTATATTCTGCAGCCGCTCGACGATCGAGTCGTAATGCAGCACGTCGGCAATCGGGCCTATTCTAACGCGATACAGGGCAGGCGTAGTGCTGTGGTCGAGATGCACGAACGCCTGCTCGATGCCCACATCGTGCAGCAATATGAAACGTCGTCGGGCATTTTCGGCTTCCCCGAAAGCCCCGACCTGCACGTATATATTGTCCGCAGGTTCCTCTTGCGTCGCTTCGACGACAGCGGGCTCCCCGGTTTCAGGCGGTGGCGCATCGAAACTGATTGCTGTGACTTCGACCAGGCTCGTCCCGTCACTTATCATATCGAGCTTGACCGCCGCGGCGTAGGACAGGTCGATGAGCCGGTTATCCACGAACGGACCGCGATCGTTAACACGCACCACAATACTCTTGCCGTTTTTCAAGTTTCGCACCCGCACGTAAGTCGGCAGAGGCAGTGATCTGTGTGCGGCCGTCATTTGATACATGTCGTACAGTTCCTGGCTTGACGTTGGCTGACCGTGAAATTTCCTGCCGTACCACGAAGCGACACCGCGTTCCTGGTAACCATAGTTCGTGTCGAGCACCTTGTAGGTTTTGCCGTAAACCTGGTAATAAGGGCCATTGCCGAATTGACTGCGCGGCTCATCACGCGGCACCGGGTCAGGGGGACTCTCGCGCGGTACAGGTGAAGACCCCGCCGGCGGACCACCGTCGCGGACGGTGTGCGGACTGCATCCCCATAGAACAACAAAAAGGGACACAAAAGATAAGAGTAACGCGCGCTCAGATGTTGCCACTGTTTACCTCGATCGCAATTTCCTGGCCAAGCTGCAAAACGGCCAGCGCATACATCACGCTGCGGTTGTAACGCGTAATGACAAAGAAATTGTGAAACCCTACCCAGTATTCTTCGCCGTCGTCGCCATTGAGTGTCAGGAGCTGACTCTTGTCGTCACCTGGCAAGTCGGTTGCAAATAATACGCCCTGGTGGCTCAGCGAGGTAACCGTCTCTTTCGGACTGAGGGAGTTCTCAGGTGGATCGCCACGCCATTGTTTCCCCAGAATCGCATGTGCAACGACCTGGTTGTTCGGCCTCCAGCCGTGACGCACGAAGTAGTTCGCGATGCTGCCGAAGACATCGGACCAGTTACTCCAAATGTCACGCTTTCCGTCAGCGCTCGAGTCGACCGCGTAAGCACGATAACTCGATGGCATGAACTGCGGCCTGCCCATCGCGCCTGCGTAGGAGCCGGTTGCCTCGGTTGCGTCCATCTGTTCTTCGCGGACAAGTAGCAGGAAATGTTCGAGTTCGTCACGGAAGAACGCGGCGCGTGGTGGATACCGGAAGGCCAGTGTTGTCAGCGCATCCAGTACACGATAGCTGCCGGTAATGCGCCCGAAATAGGTTTCGACACCGATGATCCCCACCAGGATTTCGACATCCACGCCCGTTTCATCACTGATTCGCTGTAATTCTTCGCTATTCTCGTGCCAGAATTTGGCGCCGGCTCTTACACGTTCGTCAGTGAGAAAGATATCCCGGTACTCGTGCCATTCCTTGGTGCGTTCCGCGGGTTTTTCGATTGCTTCCAGTATCGATTCCTGCACTTGGGCTTGCCGCAAAATGCTTTCGAGCGTGTCCCGGTCGTAGGAATGCTCGCTGACCATCGAGTCAATGAAGTTTTTGACATCGGAATCGTCGACGTCGAGCGCTTCTGCGGAAGGCCCACCGATGAAAAGCAGCAGCAGAAATATGCGCCTGAATTCCATTTCAATCCAATTAATGAGGTAGAAGTTTCCGGTGGCTATGTATCGACATCAGAATACCGAAACCCGCCATAAGGGTCACCATGGAGGTTCCGCCAAAGCTGACCAGTGGAAGCGGAATGCCGACAACCGGCACAAGCCCTGTCACCATCGCGGTATTCACAAATACATAGACAAAAAAGGTGAGGCTAATGCTCCCGGCCAGGAGCCGCGAAAACGTGTCGCGGGCCTGCGCGGCAATGTACAGGCCGCGGGCGATAATGAACACGTAAAGCGCGAGCAGGGCCAGTACGCCGAGCAGCCCGAGTTCCTCGCCCATGACGGCGAAAATGAAGTCGGTGTCCCGCTCCGGCAGGAATTCCAGTTGCGCCTGGCTGCCGTTGGTCCAGCCCTTGCCAAAAAGCCCCCCGGAACCGATCGCGATCTTTGACTGAATGATGTTGTAACCGGCGCCCAGCGGGTCGGAATCCGGGTTGAGCAAGGTCAGGACGCGCTGCTTCTGATAATCCTGCATGTAATTCCAGAGCACCAGCGCGCCCGGAATCGAAGCGGCGCCCAGGATAAGCATTAAGCGTATCGACAGACCGGCGAGCACGATGACGAAGACACCCGCGGCGGCGATCAGTAGAGACGTCCCCAGATCCGGCTGCACCGCGATCAGAATCGTTGGCACAATGATCAGCGCGGCAATGACGAGCAGGTCCAGGAATCTGGGTGGCAATTGCCGCTTGTGCAGAAACCATGCGGCCATCATCGGTACCATGAGCTTCATGATTTCGGAGGGCTGGAACCGAATACCGAGATCGAGCCAGCGTCGCGCACCCTGTCCGACTTCTCCGACAGCCAGTACCAGAAGCAGAAGCACGAGTCCGACCAGGTAACCCCAGGGACTCCAGCGGCGCATCAGGTCAGGCTCCAGGTTCGCGATGAAAAGCATTCCCACAAACGCTACAAACAGCCGCATGCACTGTTGCAGCCACAAGTCCATGTCTTCGCCGACGGCACTGTACAGCACGAAAAGTCCGAGACTGCAGGTAAACAACAGCCCCGCGAGCAAGGGGCCATCGAGATTGAGCCGTCGCAGGATGCGCGCGAGATCACTCAGCGGTGCCGCTTTGGCTTCGACCAACCGAGACGTGTCACTAAATTGCATCGGCATCTACCTCGAGGTACTGGTCCATCAATGCGCGTGCAATCGGTGCGGCGATGCGGCTGCCACTGGAACCGTTTTCGACGACAACAGCGACTGCAATGCGGGGCTCGTCGAGGGGTGCGAACGCAATAAACAGGGCGTGATCCCGGAGTCGCTCGTCAAGTTCCTCCTCGTCGTAATCCTCGTCCTGGGACAGGGAAAATACCTGTGCCGTGCCACTCTTGCCAGCCATCTCGTATGGCGCACCCAGTCCCGCGACTCTTGCCGTGCCGGTCTCGCTTTGCATCACATCATGCATGCCGGCAATAACACTGTCCCAGTAGAACTCGTTCTCGATATGCACCTCGTCAACGGCTTCCGGCGCGATTAATGTCCGTTTGCCGCTGATCGGGTCTTCGAACGCGGCGACAAGGTGCGGCTTGTATCGTTTGCCGCGCGTCGCGAGCGCTGCAGCGGCATTCGCGAGCTGCAATGGTGTTGCGAGCATGTAACCCTGACCTATGGAAGCGATGACTGTTTCACCGGGGAACCAGACCTGATCGGCGCGTTCGCTAAATGCCTGTCGCTTCCAGGCGCGCGATGGCACGATGCCGTCGGCTTCGCCGACCATATCCAGACCGGTCTCCTGGCCCAGCCCGAACCGGTCGAGGTAGTCGTGCATTCGATCGATGCCGATGTCGCGGCTGATTTCGTAAAAATAGACATCACAGGATTGAGCGATCGCATCATGCAGGTCGACTTCGCCATGACCTTCCGGTTTCCAGTCACGATAACGATGCGTGCTGCCAGGCAGGCTGTAGTATCCGATGCATACGGTTCGTCGTGTCAGGTTGGTTGCACCGGTCTCCAGTGCGGCGAGCGACAACATGGGCTTGATTGTCGAGCCCGGTGGATATGAACCTCTGACAGCGCGGTTAAACAACGGGCGACCTTCGTCATTTTGCAATTCGTTGAACTGACTGGGGCTCATGCCGGTCGCGAAGGCGTTCGGATCGAAGGTTGGTGCACTCACCAGTGCCAGGATTTCGCCGTTGTTCGGATCGATGGCCACAATGGCCCCGCGCCTGTTCTGCATGGCTTCGGTTGCAACTCTCTGCAGATCGAGGTCGAGGCTGAGGTACAGGTTATGCCCCGGCGTCGGCGAACTGCCTTCCAGCAATGATCCGCCGATATCCTGCGCATCCGCGGGTAGCTGTCGGCCTCTCGCGTTGGTTACCACCTGCCGGTAACCGACTTTGCCGTGCAACAGTGATTCATTGAAGTGCTCGATGGAAGTCTTGCCCGTATGCGCGGTGCCGGCGTAGGCAGAAGCATCCAGCCGCTGAAGATCGGCCGTGCTCAATGCGCCGACATAACCGATGGCATGTGCTGTCAGTTGGCCTTCGGGATAATGGCGAACCAGACGCGGCTGGAAGTCGACACCCGGGAATCGTGGCCTTTGTATGGCAAATGTCGCGATCTCGTCATCCGTCAGGCGAAAACGCAGCGTCACCGGTTTGAATCGGGGACCCGTCCGGCTCAGGCCATTGAAGCGAGGGATGTCTTCCCGCCGGATCAGGCCGAGCTCGGCAAGGCGCGACAGCGTTTGCTGCAAGTTGGGAACCTGTTCCGGAATCAGTTCGAGCTGGTAAGCGGGCAGGTTTTCGGCGAGTACCCGGCCACGACG
>JABAOE010000207.1_pt9 | contig 30858 bp, 30 predicted proteins | sample 7062141 | NCBI WGS metagenome assembly JABAOE01 (sample SAMN14538627, study PRJNA623070) | marine sediment metagenome | biome: marine biome [ENVO:00000428]; feature: marine pelagic biome [ENVO:01000023]; material: deep marine sediment [ENVO:00002113] | place: India: Gulf of Khambhat ...
ATCCAGGCGATTTTGGTCGCGGAGAAATACGGATCCAGGAGCAGACCGGTTTTCTCGGCGATGCGCTCCTCGTGTCCGTCGGACCGCAGCCGGTCGCAGGCCTCGGTGGTGCGCCGATCCTGCCAGACAATGGCCGGGTAGATCGGCTTGCCGGTGCGGCGATCCCATACGATCGTCGTCTCGCGCTGATTGGTGATGCCGATGGCGGCGATTGAGGCGATGCCGTCGTCGAGCGCATCGACGGCCTGCCTGCACACTTCCACGGTCGTCGACCAGATCGCCTCCGGGTCATGCTCGACCCAGCCGTCGTGGGGATAGTGCTGGGGAAACTCTTTCTGCGCCACGCTGAGCATCCTGCCCGTCGCGTCGAACACGATGGCACGGCTGCTGGTGGTGCCCTGATCGATGGAGAGGATGCTCGCCCCGCCGGTCATCAGTGCTTCTGGTACTGGGCTGCTCCGAACAGATTCTCGCGCGCCTGCGCCGAGATGGGGCCGCTGCGCTGGTGCTCGGCGAGCACGGCAACCCCGCGCTCGACCGCCGGGCGCGCGGCGATGGTGTCGAACCAGCGCTTCAGATTGGGAAAATCCTCGTGGCGCTGGCCCTGGCGCTCCGGGCGGCGCAGCCAGGGAAAGCAGGCGATGTCGGCGATGGAGTAGTCACCGGCGAGGAACGCGCTCTCGGCCAGGCGGCGATCGAGAACGCCGTACAGGCGCCCTGCCTCCCTGGTGTAGCGATCCACGGCGTAGGGGATTGGCTCCGGTGCGTAGATGCGGAAGTGATGGGCCTGGCCGAGCAGCGGACCGATGCTGCCCATCTGGAACATGAGCCACTGGATGACATCGTAGCGCCCGGCCACGTCGGTGGGCATGAGCTTGCCGGTCTTCTCGGCGAGATACATGAGGATCGCGCCGGACTCGAACAGCGAGTAGGGCTTACCCCCGGGGCCGTCCTGGTCGACCATCGCCGGCATCTTGTTGTTGGGGCTGATGGCCAGGAACTCGGGCGCGAACTGGTCACCCTCGTTGATATTGACGGGTATGACGCGGTACTCGAGGCCGACTTCCTCGAGCATGATGTGCACCTTGTGGCCGTTCGGCGTCGGCCACGTGTAGAGATCGATCATCGCTGGCTGCCTTGGGGGTTGCGCCCTGGTGAGGGCCTGATTCTACGGCAGATCGTTGGCACGCCACAGGTACCAGCTGGCCACCGAGCGGTAGGGTCGCCAGCGCTCGCCATGGCGCAGCAGCTTTTTCGGCTCCGGCAGCCCGCGCCCGCCGTGAGAGAGACGGAAGCCTTTGCGCACACCGAGGTCGGTGGCGGGCAGCACGTCGGGCCGGCCGAGCTGGAAGATCAGCATCATCTCGGCGCTCCATCGGCCGATACCGCGCACTTCGACGAGACGCTCGACGATGGCGTCGTCGTCCATGTGCTGGAGCTGGCGCAGGGTGGGCACGGTTCCATCGAGGGTCTTGACCGCCAGATCGCGCGCGGCGCGCTGCTTCGGTTGCGAAAGGCCCGCTGCGCGCAGCGCCTCGTCGGAGAGCGCCTGCAGCGCGCGCGGGCTGGGCTTGCCCCCCGGGAACAACGCCATCAGGCGGGCGTGGATGCTGGCCGCTGCCCGGCCCGTGATCTGCTGATAGACGATGGCGCGCAGCAGCGTCTGAAACGGGCTCGCGCGCTCGCGGGTCGGCAGCGCGAAGGGTCCGACCCGCTCGATGAGTCGCCCGAGCTTCTCGTCCGCCGCCGAGAGCTGCTCGATGGCGACGGCGGGATCATAGTCAAGCGGCGAGCGCATTGAGGCTGCCCGGCCCTCGGCGACTCATTGGCCGCGCTTGCGCTGCTGCTCGCGCTCGCGCAGCTCGATGCGGCGGATCTTTCCCGTGGTGGTCATGGGCAGCGAATCCACGAACTCGATCTCGCGGGGATACTCGTGGGCCGCGAGGCGCTGCTTGACGCTCTGGCGGATGTCCTCGGCGAGCGCGTCCGACGGCGTGTGCCCCGGGGCGAGGATGATGAAGGCCTTGACGATCTCGCCACGCAGCGCGTCCGGGCTTCCCACCACGGCCGCCTGGGCGACCGCCTCGTGCTTGATCAGGCAGTCTTCGATCTCGCCCGGTCCGATGCGATGACCGGCACTCGAGATGACGTCGTCCTTGCGTCCCACGAACCACAGGTAGCCGTCGGCGTCGCGATAGCCCAGATCGCCGGTGCCCCAGTAATCGCCGATGAACTTCGCCCGCGTCGCTTCCTCGTTGCCCCAGTAGCCGAGAAAGAAAACCGGATCGTCGCGCCGCGCGGCGAGCTCTCCCACCTGGCCATCGGCCATCGGCTGGCCCGACGCGTCCACCGGCTCGACGTTGTGACCGGGATAGGCCTTGCCCATCGACCCCGGCTTCACCGGCATGACCGAAGTGCAGTTGCCGACCAGATAGTTGAACTCGGTCTGTCCCCACATCTCGTTGACGCCGACCCCGAGCACCTGGTCCGCCCAGCGCACCACCTCCGCGCCCACCAGCTCGCCGGCCGACATGATCGAGCGCACCTCGAGCCCGTATTTGCGCTTCGGATTCTCGACCTGCATCAGCATCTTCATGGCCGTCGGCGGGATGAAAGCATTGCGCACGCGGTATCTGCCCATGAGCCGGCAGGCCTGCTCGGGATCGAAGCGCCCGCCGACGAAACCGAGCACGGGCACGCCGTGGTGCAGGGCGGGCAGCAGCGCATCGAGCAGGCCGCCGGTCCACGCCCAGTCGGCCGGCGTCCACATGAGATCGCCGTCGCGCGGGTAGAAATTCTGCGAGAGCTCGAAGCCCGGCATGTTCCCCGGCAGGCAGCGGTGGGCGTTCAGCGCGCCCTTCGGCGGTCCGGTGGTGCCCGATGTGTATATGAGCAGCGCCGGGTCGTCGCCGCGTGTCGCCACCGCTTCGAAGGCGTCGGATCCCGCGTTCAGTGTTTCCCAGAACGATCGACCATGGGCGCTGTCGTCGCAGACGAGGATGGTTTCGAGCGCCGGCAGCTGCGCGCGGATGTCGTTCAGCATCTCCATGTGCCCGGCATCGCTGATGGCGAGCTTGGCGCCGCTGTCGCGCAATCGGAACTCGACGGCGTCCGGTCCGAACAGCACCGACAGCGGCAGGGCCACGGCGCCGATCTTGTAAACGGCGATGTGGGCAATGACGGTCTCTTCACGCTGCGGCAACACGATGGCGACGCGATCGCCCCTGGCGACACCGAGACCGCGCAGCGCATTGGCGAGCCGGTCCGAGCGTCTTTTCAGCTCGCCGAAGGTGACGCTGTAGGCGCGGCCGTCGGCGTTCTCGAGAAAGAGCGCCGTGTCGCCGCTTCGGTCCGCGTGCTTGTCGCACACGTCGACGCCGATGTTGTAGTGCTCGGGTATGCGCCAGCGAAAATTCGCGCGCAGCTCTTCGAACGTCTGGTTCTGGTTCTCGAAAAGGCTCATGGCCGGAAGACGGATCCGCCTCGGCGTCTCGCCGGATATAGAGTTAGCGCGTCGCCCGCAATAGTATAGGATGCGCAGTTTCGGGGCACGGCCTCACATCGGGGGAGAAACCATGGAGCCATTCCGCGCATTTCGAATCCACGAGCAAGACGGAAAGGTCCAGGCGCGCCTCGAGAGCACCGAGCTCGATTCGCTCTCACCCGGCAACGTGGTGATTCGGGCCGTGTGGTCGGATGTGAACTACAAGGACGCCCTGGCCGCCACCGGAAAGGGCAAGATCCTGAAGCGCTTTCCGCTTGTCGGCGGCATCGACGTGGCAGGCCGCGTGCACGCGTCCGAGGATGCGCGCTTCAAGGAGGGCGACGCGGTGCTGGTGGCCGGATGCGGCCTCAGCGAGGAGCACGACGGCGGCTATGCCGAGTACGTGCGGGTGCCGGGTGACTGGGTGGTGGCCCTGCCCGACGGGCTCACGCTGCGCGATTCCATGGCCCTCGGCACGGCCGGCTTCACCGCCGCAATCGCCGTCGACCGCATGCAGCACAACGGCCAGCGCCCCGACGCCGGCCCCATCCTCGTCAACGGCGCCACCGGTGGTGTCGGCAGCTACGCCATCGACATGCTCTCGGGGCTCGGCTTCCAGGTGACCGCCTTCACCGGCAAGCGCGATGCCGACGACTATCTCAGAGCCCTCGGCGCGAGCGATATCTGCTACCGCGGCGAGGTGGAGATGGGCACGCGTCCGCTGGAGAAGGCGATCTGGGGCGGAGCGGTGGACAGCGTGGGCGGCGACGAGCTCGGCTGGCTCACGCGCACCTGCAGGCCCGGGGGCAACATCGCATCCATCGGACTCGCCGGTGGCTTCAAGCTCGAGACCACGGTCATGCCGTTCATCCTGCGCGGCATCAATCTTCTCGGCATCAATTCCGTGTACATCTCGGCCGAGCTCCGCGATCGGGTATGGAAACGGCTGGGAGCGGATCTGCGCCCGCGGCACTTCGAGCGCATCGTCACCCGCACGGTGGACCTGGAAGGGCTGCCCGAGGTCTTCGAGGACTACGTGACCGGCAAAAACACCGGCCGCACGCTGGTGAAGATTTCCGAGGACTGATCGCCGGCGCAATGACCGGGGTGTGGCCGGGCCTCAGCCCGACGCGGGCTTTGCGGCGCGCTCGCGCTCGACCAGCGCTTCGATCACCTTGATCATTTCCTGCGGCGGACCGGCGAGGCTGCCCGACACACGGTACTTGCCGTTGACGATCACCGTCGGTGTGCCGCGCACGCCGTAGCGCTGCTGCATGACCTGGGATTTGCGCATCAGGGTCTGAACCGCGAACGAATCCCAGGTCTTGTCGAAGTCCTGCTTGCTGACGCCGTGCTGCTCGAAAAACGCCGCAAGACTCTCGCGCGTGTCCAGGCGCTGCTTGCGAACGTGGATCGCCTCGAACAGCGGACGATGGATTTTGCTCTGCACGCCCAGCACGTCGGCAGTGTAGAAGGCGCGCGCATGAGCGACCCAGCTGTCGCGGAAGATGGCCGGCATGTGGCGCAACGCGACGTCGTCCGGCTTGTCCTTCGCGTACTGCTCCATGGTGGGAAGAAAGGTGAAGCAGTGGGGGCAGCCGTACCAGAACACCTCCACCACCTCGATCTTGTCCGGGGTGTCGGTGGGCTGCGGCGGCAGCACCAGGTCGTATTTGCCGGCCGGATCGGTGCCGGCGGCAGGGCTGGGCACGCCCGCGAGCAGCGCGGTCACCGCCACAACGGCGAGCGAAGCGATTACAGGGCTGATTCGGTTCATTGCCGGGTTCTCCCGCTGCCTCGCCGGGTGGCGCTGCGCGCCGCACCCGATGGATGTCGAATTCAATCGGCGCATAGCCTTAGTTGCCGCGCGCGCAAAGAAAGTTCCGACGCGTTTCCAAGACCGTGATTTGCCTCACGCGCGATCTCCCCTGGTAGCGGCGGGGCAGCCCGCCAACGCGCGCGAGGCGGCCTAGTGCAGGCCCGCGACGTACTCGGCGACGGCGAGGATCTCCTCATCGGTCAGCCGGCGGCTGGCCCCTCGCATCATGGCGTTGCGATCGTTTGCGCGCATACCGGCGCGAAACGCCTTCAGCTGGCTCACCGTGTAGGTCACCTTCTGGCCGGAGAGCGTCGGCGTGCCTGCCATCGGGTCGCCCTGGCCGTTGGGGCCGTGGCAGCCGATGCACGCCGGAACACCGGTTTCCTGGTTACCACCGCGATAGATGCGCTGCCCGAGCGCCAGCCGCTCCGCGCTGACGAAGCCGCCGGCCGGCGCCAGCGACGCGAAATACGCGCCCAGATCCGCCATGTCCTGCGCGCTCAGATTTGCCGCCTGCTGCATCATGATGGGGTTGTTGCGTTGCTCGCCCGCCTTGAAGTCGGCGAGCTGCTTGCTGGTATATCGGGCGTTCTGACCGGCGAGGTTCGGCCACTCCGGGTTGGCACTGTTGCCGTCGGCGCCGTGGCATGCGGCGCACGCCTGGGCCTTGGCCTTGCCGGCCTCGGCGTCGCCGGCCGCCAGCGCCGGCTGGGTGCCAATGAGCAGGAGCAGTCCTGCCGCCACCGAGTGGGAGCACTTCATGACGCGGACCGGGTCGCTACTTGGGTGCCTGCGAGGCGTAAAAGGCCGCCAGGTTTTCCATGTCCGCCTCGCTGAGCGGCGACGCCATCGGCCCCATCATCGGATCCTTGCGCGCACCGGATTTGAAATCCTTGAGCTGCTTGACCAGATAGGCGGCGTGCTGGCCCGCGAGCTTGGGCCACAGGGGGTTGGTGCTGTTGCCGTCGGCGCCGTGGCATGCGGCACACATGGCCGATTTGGCCTTGCCGGCTGCAGCGTCACCCGCAGCGTTTGCGGCAACCGATATCACCATGCTCGCAGCAACGAAACCGGCGACTCGTAAGGCTCTCACTGGATTGTGCTCCTTCGATTGATTGTTTTTGTCGGCGCTGCTCGAGCCCGCAGCGACTCGGGCGCCCTGGCACTGGGAGGGGCTATATAACAGCACTCTTCGAGGACGGTCAACTTGACGCCGGACGCGCGTCCGGCGCCACTTCGGTTACCCTTGGTCACCATGCACGGCGCCTACCGACAGGCACGCTTTCTCAAAGGGGTCGCCCGGCTGTCCGCGCTTCCGCCGGACGCGGGCGCCGAGGTGGCCTTCGCCGGGCGCTCGAATGCCGGCAAATCCAGTGTCATCAATGCGCTCACCGGACGCGCGTCTCTGGCCCGCATCAGCAAGACGCCGGGGCGCACCCAGCTGCTCAATTTCTTCGAGCTCGACGACGCGCGCCGTCTCGTCGATCTGCCCGGCTACGGTTACGCGAACGTGCCCATGGCGGTGAAGCGCCGCTGGGCGTCGCTCGTCGAAGGCTACCTCTCGGCGCGCCGCTCGCTGGTGGGCGTGGTGCTGATCATGGACGCGCGCCGTCCCTTCACCGATGCGGACATGCAGCTGCTCGAGTGGTGCCGGCACGCCGGCGTCGCCACCCACGTGCTGCTCAACAAGGCCGACAAGCTGAGCCGCGGAGCCGGCGCCCGCGTGCTCGCCGAGGCTCGCGAGCGCCTCGCGGCGGGCAACGGTGACCAGGTGCAGCTGTTCTCCGCCACCCGCCGGCGCGGCATCGAAGCCCTCGGCGCGCGCCTCGACGCCTGGCTCGGCTACGGCGAGGCCGCCGACGAGGCCTGAAGCGCGGGCAAAAAAAAGCCCCGGCTCCTTGTTCGGGGGGGAAGGGAAACAGCCGGGGCAAAACAATTCCCGACCGGGGAAGCCGGGAATGAATCCCGCTCAGGGAGGTAGAGCGGGAAGCCTGGCACGCTGCGATCGATGCGATCGGTGTCGTAAGACGGTCGCGCGCTGGGCTCTGTAAAATAAGAGCGCCGCGGGCGCCAAAAGTTCCCCTGTCCGGGGCCTCGCTGGTCAATTCATGCACAGCCCCGATGGAGCCAATTCGGCGCCTGCACGGCGCCCCGGCCAGGCCCTGGCCCGTTCCGGGAGACAGTCTGTAAGGCATTGAATCAGCTCGGATTGACCAATCGAGCCGGGCAGCATCGGCGGCCCCGGCGGGCCTCGCCGGGGCGTGGATCGGCGCCGCTTCCCGTGGCTCGTCCACAGAGTTATCCACAGATGCGGGGATCCCGGCGCGCACATGACCAAAGTGTCATCTTGCCGCCGCGGCCGCGCTCGGGCTCAGTCCATGAGGCGCAGCGCCGCCGGGTGGCGCACCGTGATGCGCAGCTCGCCGCGGCGTTGGTAAATCCAGCCGCGCACCTCGAGCCGGCGCCCCGCCAGGGTGCGCGGGTCGAGCGCCCCGAAGTAGACCAGATCGTCGCGGGGAATGCGCACGGCGAAGCGGGCGGCGAGATTGAGCCAGACATTGCCCCGGCTCTCGCCGACGCGCTGCACCCGCCCGGTCACCAGCCGGAAGCCGCGCGCGGATTCCGGCAGGTCCTCGGCGGCGATGGGCTGATAGCCCTCGAGGCCCCACAGCCCCCGGCGCCGCGCGCGCGCGTGCGCCTCCACCGCGGCGTAACAGTCCGCCGCCCACTCGTTGGGGGGCACCACCAGGGTGGTGGCATAGCCGGCCTCGAGGAGCTGCACCTGCACGTTGCCGCCGTCGTCGCCGAACACGTGCGCGAGGGTGCGCCCGTAGCGGTCGAAGCGTTCCTCGTCGAGGCGCAGGACGAGGCGCGTTCCGGGTCCGGCGAGGCCCGCGAGCAGGGCGCTGGCCTCCTCGGCCAGGGGCTCGGAAGGCCGGTCGTCGCGGCCGGTCTCGGGCGCGTTGATCCCCAGCAGGCGCACGACGCGGCCGTCCTCCAGGCGCAGGGTGTCGCCGTCGAAAACCTGCGCGCTGACCACCCGCTCGTCGCTTCGATCCGCAGCGCACAGCGCGCCATCGCCGCGCGCCGCGCACGACGCCAGCAGCGCCGCGACGAGCAGCGCCAGCACGTGGCCGGGGCGTCGGCCCGGTGGGGTGCACGGAGCGCGGGCACGCGGGCGCGGCCCGGGCGCGGGGCTCAGCTCATGCCGTACTTGCGACGGAACTTGTCGACCCGTCCGGCGGTGTCGAGAATTTTCTGCTTGCCGGTGTAGAAAGGATGGCACTGGGAGCAGACCTCCAGATGAAGGTCCTCCCCGAGCGTCGAGCGCGTCTTGAAGGTGCTGCCGCAGCTGCAGGTGACGGTGATCTCGTCGTACTTTGGATGGATCTCCGCTTTCATCTCCTTGTCTCTCCGCCTCGCCGGGGGTGGTCGGTGCGCGCCCGGCGTCGCGCCGCCTGGAAAAGGCGCGTAGCTTAGCCCAGGGACACCGCCGCTGCCAAGCACCGCAGAGGCGCTAGGTCTCGGATGGCGGCTCCCCGTGCGCGTCGCCGAGGCCGAGCTCGGCCCACAGCGCGTCGACGCGCGCGCGCACCTCGGGACTCATGCGAATGGGCCGGCCCCAGAGCCGATCGGTCTCACCGCCGAGCTTGGTCGTCGCATCCAGGCCGATCTTCGATCCGAGCCCCGCCACCGGCGAGGCGAAGTCGAGATAGTCGATAGGGGTGTTCTCGATGACGGTGGTGTCGCGGGCGGGATCCATGCGCGTGGTCATGGCCCAGACCACGTCGCGCCAGTCGCGCACGTTGACGTCGTCGTCGGTGACGATGACGAACTTCGTGTACATGAACTGACGAAGAAAGGACCACACGCCCATCATCACGCGCTTGGCGTGTCCCGGATACTGCTTCGTGATGGACACGATGGCGAGGCGATACGAGCAGCCCTCCGGGGGCAGATAGAAATCGACGATCTCCGGAAACTGCTTCTGCAGCAGCGGCACGAACACCTCGTTGAGCGCGACGCCGAGCACTGCGGGCTCGTCGGGTGGACGTCCGGTGTAGGTGCTGTGATAGATGGGATCGCGGCGGTGGGTGATACGCTCGATGGTCATCACCGGAAAGCGCTCGACCTCGTTGTAATAGCCGGTGTGATCCCCGAACGGGCCTTCGGGCGCCTCGTCGCCGGGCTCGATGTAGCCTTCGAGGACATACTCCGCGCTCGCCGGCACCGGCAGATCGTTGCTGCGGCTGGTGACCAGCTCGGTGCGCGTTCCGCGCAGCAGTCCTGCGAATGCGAGCTCCGAGAGCGAGTCCGGCACCGGCGTCACGGCCGCGAGAATGGTGGCCGGATCCGCTCCAAGCGCCACCGACACCGGGAAGCGCCGGCCCGGGTTGGCCCGCTGCCAGTCGCGGAAATCCAGGGCGCCGCCGCGATGGGCGAGCCATCGCATGATGACGCGGTTGCGCGCGATGACCTGCTGGCGGTAGATGCCCAGGTTGACGCGCTCCTTGCCCGGCCCGCGGGTGATCACCAGGGGCCAGGTGATGAGCGGGCCGGCGTCCTCCGGCCAGCAGGTCTGAACGGGAAGGCGCGACAGGTCGACGTCGTCGGCTTCGATGACGACGTCCTGACAGGGGGCGCTGCGCACGGTCTTCGGTGCCATGTCCAGCACCTTCTTGAACACGGGCAGCGCGCGCCAGGCGTCTTTCATTCCGCGCGGCGGATCCGGCTCCTTGAGATAAGCGAGCAGTCGGCCCACCTCGCGCAGCGCATCGACGGATTCCTCGCCCATGCCGAGCGCAACCCGAAGCGGCGTGCCGAACAGATTCGCCAGCACCGGCACGCTGTGGCCCACCGGGTTCTCGAAAAGCAGCGCCGGGCCGCCGCGTCGCAGGACGCGATCGCAGATCTCGGTCATCTCCAGACGCGGGTCGACCGGCGCGGAGATGCGCTTGAGCTCGCCGCGCGCCTCGAGCATTGTCATGAACTCTCTGAGATCGCGATACTTCACGGTGCGCGCGCTCAGACGGAGAACTCTGCGAGCACCGGCGTGTGATCCGAAGGCCGCTCGTGCCTGCGCGGATCGGTGTCGATCACGCAGCGTCGGCACTGCTCGGCGAGGGCCGGATTGGCGAGAATCAGGTCGATGCGAAGCCCGCGGTTGCGCCGAAACGCCGCGGCGCGGTAGTCCCACCAGCTGAAGCTCTTTTCCGGCTGATCGAACGCGCGGAAAACGTCGACCAGTCCCATGTCGAGCAACTTCCTCAACGCCTCGCGCTCAGGTGTGCTGCAGAGAATCTTCTCGTGCCACAGCTCCGGGTCGTGCACGTCGCGGTCGTCAGGGGTGATATTGAAATCGCCGAGAACCGCAAGATACTCGTGCGCGTCGAGCTCGGCACGCAGGTAGGCGCCCACCTGTGCAAGCCAGTGCAGCTTGTATTGAAACTTCTCCGAGCCCACTTCCTGGCCGTTGACGACGTAGAGGTTCACCACCCGCACGTTGTTGAGGGTCACTGCCAGTATGCGCCGTTGGGGATCGTCGAGCTTTGGAATGTCCGTGACGGGATCGGATGCCGGCGCCTTCGATATCACGGCGACGCCGTTGTAGGTTTTCTGACCCGAGAAACATGCGTGGTAGCCCGCTGCCTCGAACTCCACCAGCGGGAAATTCTCGTCGGCGGTCTTGGTCTCCTGCAGCGCGAGGATCTCGGGCTGCTCTTTCTCGAGCCAGTCGAGGACCTGCGGCAGACGGACCTTCAGCGAGTTGACGTTCCAGGTCGCGATTTTCATTCGGCGTCGCCGCTCGCAGCCCTCGCGGCGCTCTCAGATGCGGAATCCGCCGTGACGCCGCCTCGAGTCCCAGTCGACGGCGTAGCCGCCGGCGGCGAACGCGAGCAGCAGGATCGAGGCGAACAGCAGCCACTGCCACAGCGTCCAGGATTTTGCCTGCTCGCTGACGGGGCCACGCCACATTTTCGAAGTAATGTCCCCGTCACCGCTCTGCGCCGATTCGGCGGCCGACTGCGCGGCTGCGTCTTGCGCCGTCTCGAGCGCCTCGATGTCGTCTTTGAGCTGCCGGTTTTGCCGCGTGAGCTCATCGACCTTGCGTCTTGCGTCGGCGAGCTTCGCCGAGGCTTCCTTACTCGCCGCCGGCGCAGGGTCGCTCGGGCGCGCGCTGCTTCGCGTCGCGCTCGCCGCGTCGCGTTGCAGCTCGCTCACCCGCTGTCGCAGCACCTCGACCTCGGCGCGCGCCGCGCCGAGCAAACGCGTTGCCTCCGCGAGCTTGGCATCGTCCTGCGTGACGGCGCCCCCGGCTGGTCGCTCGCTCACCAGGTAGCGGCCGTCGACCCAGCCCTTGATGCCGTCGGGCGTCGTGACCTGCACGAATTCACCGTCCCTGCCGGCGACCTCGAGCGGCGTGCCCGAAGGGATTACCGCCAGGATCACGCTGTCGATGCTGGTGCTCTCGTGGATACCGATCTCGAAGCGATCCGAGACGTAAACGGTCTCCGCGGCGGCCGCCACTGCAAACGCGTTAAGCCACAGCAAAGTCAGCAACGCCGGTGCGCGCATCGCCATGCTCATGCGGCGATGCCGCTGTGGCGCAGCAGCGCGTCGATGTTCGGCTCTCGGCCGCGGAAGTCGACGAACAGGCTCATGGCGTCGCGGGCACCGCCCTGCTCGAGAATGCAGTGCAGAAAATCGAGCCCCGTCGCGCGATCGAAGATGCCGTTCTCCTCGAACTTCGAGAATGCATCGCTCGAAAGCACCTCCGCCCACTTGTAGCTGTAGTAGCCCGCTGCGTAGCCACCGCCGAATATGTGTGAGAACGCGTGCGCAAAGCGATTGAACTCCGGCGGCACGACGACCGCAACCTGAGAGCGTACCTCGTCGAGCAACGCGTTGACGTTTGCACCCGCCTCGGGCGCGTACTCGAGATGGAGGCGGAAATCGAACAGCGCGAATTCTATCTGGCGCAGCATCTGCAATCCGGACTGGAAGTTCCTGGCCCCCTTGAGGCGCGCGAACATGTCCGCCGGCAGCGGCTGCCCGCTCTGCACGTGCCCGGAAATGACCGACAGCGCCTGCTCCTCCCAGCACCAGTTCTCGAGGAACTGGCTCGGCAGCTCCACCGCGTCCCAGGCGACGCCGTTGATGCCCGAGATGCTCGGGTAGTCGACGCGCGTGAGCATGTGATGCAGTCCGTGACCGAACTCGTGAAAAACGGTGGTGACCTCCTCGTGTGTCAGCAGCGACGGCTGCGCGCCCACCGGCGGCGTGAAGTTGCAGGTGAGATACGCGACCGGGTTCTGCACGCCGTGCGACGTGCGCATGCGCACGCGGCACTCGTCCATCCACGCGCCGCCGCGCTTGTGCGGTCGCGCGTAAAGGTCGAGATAGAACTGTCCGCGCAGCGTCCCGTCGGCGTCGCAAATGCGATAGAACAGCACGTCGGGATGCCAGGTGTCGGCGCCGTCGACGGGCTCGATGACGACGCCGTAGAGTCGCTGCACGACCTCGAACATGCCCTCGAGCACTTTCGGCGCGGGGAAGTACGGGCGAAGTTCCTCCTGGGATATGTCGTGTTTCGCCTGGCGAAGCTTCTCGGAATAATAAGGTATGTCCCAGGCTTCGAGCTGGGCGCCGTCGAGCTGCCCGGCGGCAAAAGCCTCGAGCTCGGCGAGCTCCTTCTCCGCGACCGGTCGCGCGCGCCTGGCGAGATCCATCAGAAAGCTCATGACCCGCGCGGTATCGGGCGCCATCTTGCGCTCGAGCGAGTACGCGGCGTAGCTCGCGAAGCCGAGCAGCGTGACGCTCTCGTGGCGCAGGCGCACGATCTCCTCGATGATGGCGCTGTTGTCCCAGCTGCCCGCGTTCGGCCCGCGATCCGAAGCGCGCGTGCAGTAAGCCTCGTAGATCTCTCGGCGCAGCGCGCGGTCGTCGGCGTAGGTGATGACCGGGTGATAGCTCGGAAACTCGAGGGTCAGCAGCCATCCGTCCAGACCCTCCCGCTCGGCGGTGTCGGCGGCGAGCGCCAGCGCGGAGTCCGGCAGGCCGCGCAGATCGCCGCTGTCGGTGATGTGCTTCTTCCACGCCTGGGTCGCGTCGAGCACGTTCTCCGAGAACTTCGCCTGCAGCTCCGCGAGGCGTTTTCTGATCTCCTTGAATCGCGCCTTGGCCGCGGGCGGCAGATCGACCCCGGCGAGGCGAAAATCGCGCAGCGCATTCTCCAGGACCTTCCCCTGGGCGGCGTCGAGCCCCTTGGTTGCGGCCACGCGCCGATAGCTGTGATAGAGCCCCTCGTTCTGTCCCATCTCGGTGGCGTACTCGGAGAGCAGCGGCAGGGCCGCGTGGTACGCCTCGCGCAGCGGCGCACTGTCGGCGACCGCGTTCAGGTGCGCGACCGGCGACCAGGCGCGGCTGATGCGATCGTCCATGTCGGCGATCGGCTGCACCACCGTGGCCCAGGCAGGCTCCTCGGCGGCATCGAGCACCTCGGCGACGCGTGCGCGCCCGCGCGCGAGCAGCGTCTGCATCGCCGGCAGCACGTGCGCGGCGTCGATGCGGCTGAACGGCGGCAGCGCGTGATCTTCCAGAAGGGGGTTGTCGGTGTTCTCGGTCACGCTCGCAAAGCAGCGTTGGGGGTGTTGAGTTGCGCCCGCATGCTATCAAGCCGCCCGTGCACTGAGAAGCGCGCCCGCCGGCCGTGCCCGCGGTCTACCCCCCGGCCGAGGCGCGTGCCCCGGCCGGCTCGCTGCACACCGGGCACTGGGGGTCCTTGCGAAGCTTCAGCGTACGCAACTCCATGTCGAGCGCGTCCAGCACCAGAACACGCCCGACCAGGGTGGTGCCCATGCCGACGATGAGCTTCATCGCCTCGGTGGCCTGGATGCTGCCGACGATGCCGAGCAGCGGCGCCAGCACGCCTACCTGTGAGCACGCTTCGCCCTCGGTGGATTCGTCGCTGTACAGGCAGCGATAGCAGGGGCTCTCCGGTTGCCGCGGATCGAACACGCTCACCTGGCCCTCCATGCGCATGGCGGCGGCCGATACGAGCGGCGTGCGCTGGCGCCAGCAGGCGGCGTTCATCTCGAAGCGGCTCTGGAAGTTGTCGCAGGCGTCGACGACCACGTCGGCGGCGGCGACCTCGCCATCCAGATCGTCGTCCTGCAGCGCGTAGGGGAGCGCCGTCACCTGCACGCCGGGGTTGAGCGCGAGAATGGCCTTGCGGGCGGACTCCACCTTGTTGCGGTCGACGTCGTCGCTGCGATGGATGATCTGGCGCTGCAGATTCGACAGCTCCACCACGTCGAAGTCGCTGAGCACCAGGTGACCGACGCCGGAGGCGGCCAGATACATGGCCACCGGCGACCCCAGCCCGCCCATGCCCACCACCAGCACGCGCGCGGCCAGCAGCCGCTCCTGCCCGGCCGCGCCAATCTGCGCGAGCAGCATGTGCCGGCTGTAGCGGGATTTCTCCTCGGGTGTCATGCGCCTAGTCTCCGCCGAGCACGCCGGCGAGGCAACCGCCGGACGGGCCGCGCGGGCTCTCAGGCAAAGCCCACCGCGACCCGCTCGTGGTCGCTCGGATCCCGGTATCCGCGCACGTCCCGGTAGCCGTGCCGGAGCAGCAGCGCGCGTACCGCCGCGCCCTGATCGTGGCCGTGCTCGAGGGCGAGGGGCGCGCCCGGGAGCAGGTGCTCGCGGGCATGCTCGGCGATGCGGCGAATGGCATCGAGCCCGTCCCGCCCGGCCCGGAGCGCGCGCGGCGGCTCGAAGCGCAGGTCGCCGCGCTCGAGATGCGGGTCGTCGCAGGCGATGTAGGGGGGGTTCGCGACGATGAGGGCGAAGCGCTCGCCGCCGAGCGCATCCAGCCAGTCGCCGCTTCGCAGGGTGACGTTGGCGAGGCCCAGTCGTTGCACGTTGCGCGCGGCGACGGCGAGCGCCCGCGGGCACACGTCGGTGGCCACCAGCCGCCAGGCCGGCCGCTCGCTCGAGAGGGCGGCGGCCACCGCGCCGCTGCCGGTGCCCAGATCGGCGGCGGTGATGGCGCCGTCACCATCCACCAGCGTGAGCGCCACCTCCACCAGAAGCTCGGTCTCCGGGCGCGGGATGAGCGTGTCCGGCGTGACCTCCAGCGGCAGCGACCAGAACTCGCGACAGCCGGTCAGATGCGCCACCGGCTCCCCGTGCGCGCGGCGCGCGACGAGCGTGCGGAAGTGGGCCGCGCGCGCTGCCGGCACCGGCGCCTCGGGCCAGCCGTGCAGACGGGTGCGCGGTGCGTCGAGGGCATGCGCCAGCAGCACCTCGGCGTCGAGCCGTGCCGAGGGTTGCCGCTCGCCGAGCACCGCCAGCGCCGATGCCAGCAGCCGGGCGCTGGTCTCGACCTCGACGCTCATGTGCCCAGCGCGGCCAGCTTCTCCGCCTGCTCCTCGCGCAGCAGCGGCTCGATGACCTGGTCGAGGCTGCCGGCCATGATCTCGGAAAGCTTGTAAAGGGTGAGGTTGATGCGGTGATCGGTCAGCCGTCCCTGGGGAAAGTTGTAGGTGCGGATGCGCTGGGATCGATCGCCGCTGCCCACCAGCAGACGACGCGTCTCGGCGCGCTCGGCGCTCTGTCGCTCGCGCTCGGCGGCGACCAGCTTGGCGCGCAGCAGCGACATGGCGCGGGCGCGGTTCTTGTGCTGCGAGCGCTCGTCCTGGCATTCCACCACGGTGTTGGTCGGCAGGTGTGTGATGCGGATGGCGGAGTCGGTCTTGTTCACGTGCTGACCGCCGGCGCCGGATGCGCGGTAGGTGTCGATGCGCAGGTCCGCGTCATCGATGGCCACGTCCTCGATCTCGTCGACTTCCGGCAGCACGGCGATGGTGCAGGCCGAGGTGTGGATGCGGCCCTGGGACTCGGTCTCCGGAACCCGCTGCACGCGGTGGCCTCCGGATTCGAACTTCAGCCGCGCGTACGCGCCCCGCCCGATGACCCGCGCGATGATCTCCTTGTAACCGCCGTGCTCGCCGACGCTCTCGCTCAACGGCTCGATCTTCCAGCCGCGCAGCTCCGCGTAACGGCAGTACATGCGAAACAGATCGCCCGCGAACAGCGCCGCCTCGTCGCCGCCGGTGCCGGCGCGGATCTCGACGAAGATGTTGCTGTCATCGGCCGGGTCTTTCGGGATGAGCAGCGCCTCGAGCTGCTCCTCGAGCGCCTGGCGCCTGGTCTGCGCCTGATCGAGCTCCTCCTCGGCGAGCTGCTTCATGCCGGGATCGGCATCGGCGAGCAGCTCGTTCGCGGATGCGATGTCCTCGAGCACGCGGTTGTACTGCTGATAGCACTCGACCACCGGCGTGAGCTCGGCGTGCTCTTTGGCGAAGTTTCTGAAGCGCTGCTGATCGGCAATCACCTCGGCATCGGCGAGCAGCGAGCTGAGCTCCTCGAGGCGCTCGCTCAAGCCCTCGAGCTTCTCGAGCGTCGACGGGTTCATGGCGCGTTTCCGCCGCCGCTGCCATCGTCGACCGAATCGTCATCCAGCTCGAACAGCGTGCGCGCGGCGTCGATCAGCTCGTGGCGGGCGCCGGCGCCGGCGCGGCGGATCTGCACCGTTGGCGCGTGCAGCAATCGGTTGGTGAGCGTGTGGGCGAGGTATTGCAGCGCCTGCTCGGGCGGCATGCCCGCGGCCAGGCGTCGGTGGGCTTTTTCGAGCACCGCTTCCCGGGCCTGCCCGGCCTCGTCGCGAAACGCCCGAATGGTGCCGCGCACCTCGCGCGTGCCGAGCCAGCGCATGAAGCGGTGCACGTGCTGGTCGATGATCTCTTCCGCCTGTCGCGCGGCGTCCTCGCGCGAGCGCAGATTCTCCTCGATGACGTCGTGCAGATCGTCCACCGTGTACAGATACACGTCCTCGAGCGTGCCGACCTTCGGGTCGATGTCGAGCGGCACCGCGATGTCGACCATGAATACCGGGCGCCGCTTGCGCGAGCGCATGGCGCGGCGCGCGTCCTCGACGCCGAGGATAGTGTCCGGGCTGCCGGTGGAGGCGATGACGATATCCGCCTCGGCCAGATGCACGGGAATTTCGCCGAGCTCGATGGCGTAGCCGCCGAACTCGGTTGCGAGCCGGTGGGCGTTCTCCAGGGTGCGGTTGGCGATGATCATGCGCCCGAGGCCGTTGCCGGCGAGGTGTCGGGCCGCCAGCTCGATGGTTTCCCCCGCGCCGATGAGCAGGGCGGTATGCGAGGACAGACGTCCGAGTATCTGGCGTGCCAGCGCCACCGCGGCGAAGGCCACCGAGACCGGGCTCGATCCGATGGCGGTGTCGGTGCGCACGCGCTTGGCAACGAAGAACGCCTGCTGGAAGAGCTTGCCGAGAAGCGTGCCGACGGTGCCCGAGCTTCGCGCGGCGCCGTAGGCGGTCTTGAGCTGCCCGAGGATCTGCGGCTCGCCGAGCACCATCGAGTCGAGCCCGCTCGCGACCCGCATGACGTGGCGCACGGCGTGGTTGTCGTGGTGCGTGTACAGATGCCGATCGAGCTCGTGATGGCTGAGTCCGTGGTAGCCGCCGAACCAGTGCTTCACGGCGGCGTCGGCGCCGTGCTCGAGACCCACGTAGAGATCGGTGCGGTTGCAGGTCGAGAGGATCGCCGCCTCCTCGACCCCGGCGCAGTCGCGCAGCTCGCCGAGGGCCCGCGGCAGCTCCTCGGGGCCGAACACGACCCGCTCGCGCATGCTTACCGGCGCCGATCGATGGTTTACTCCGCAGGCGAACAGGGTCATATGGAGAATTGGACAAGCGATCGCAAAAAATACTGCGGCATGGCCGCGCCTAACACAAGCAGCGCCGGCCACAGCCCCCCGGCGGTTCCTCTCCCGGTTCCTGAATGAGTCAAAAAACCGAGCCGCAACGGTAGTTTACGCACGCCATGACCGCGTTTATAGTGCATATTTTCACAACCCCCGCGAGACCTCATAATCCACTCTGGTGACGCGCGGGTATGGCAGGGACGCGAACCGCGACACTGTTCCGGATGCCGCGACTGACTAAGCTACTGAGAACGGCAAATGAACGCCGTGCCGAGACACATCGACCATGACCAGCCGTGACAGAAGCCGGCCCGGTGCCGGCCCTGACCATCCCGAGCGTGGCCGCGCCCGCTCAGCGATTTCGAGCCGCGTTTCGCTGCTCGCGGCGGCCCTGCTGATCGCCGGCTGCGCCGAGCTGGCGCCGGTCGATGAAGGCCCACAGCCGGGTGCGCCCGCCGAGCCCATCGAGCAGGCTGCGCCGGCCGAGGCACCTGCCCGCGACACCGCCCGCTCGGGCGCGCCGAGCACGTCCGGGGACAATCTCTACAAGCTGCTGGTGGCCGAGATCGCGGGGCGCCGCGGCCGGCTCGACATGTCCCTCGAGAACTACCTGGAGGTTGCCCGCGAAACCCGCGACCCGGCGGTCGCCGAGCGCGCCGTGCGCATCGCGGTTTTCGCCCGCGACCAGGAGGGCGGGCTCGAGGCGGCCAATCTGTGGACCCAGATCGCCCCCGACAGCACCGATGCGCGCCAGGTGTACGCGGCGCTGCTGCTGCGCGCCGGCGAGGTCGATACCGCGGTGCGCCAGCTCGACGCCGCCGTGCCCCACTATGCCGGCGGATCCGCGGAGGCCTACGGGCGCATCGGCGACATGCTCGCCCGCGAGCGCGACAAGGCTGTCGCGGTCGCGGTGATGGCGCGCCTCGTGGGCGGTCGCCCCGACGATGCCCATGCCCAGGCGGCGTTCGCCCAGCTGCTCGCGCGGGCCGGCCAGGAGGAGCGGGCCATCGAGGTTTACGAGAAGGTGCTGGCGCTCGATCCCGACGACCAGCAGACGCTCATCATTTATGCGCGCCTGCTGCAGCGGCAGGGTAAATCGGATGTCGCGCTCGCCACCCTCAACGAGGCGCTCGGCCGGCGTCCCGATTCCGACCGCGTGCGCCTGACCTACGCGCGCCTGCTGGTCGATTCCAAACGCTACGAGGATGCCCTGGAGCAGTTCCGGCGTCTGTCGAAAAGAACGCCCGAAAATGCCGACGTGCGCTACGCCTACGGGCTGCTTCTGCTGCAGACCAACGCCGTCGACGAGGCCAAGGCGCAGTTCGAGGAGCTGATCGCACGACGCCAGCGCATGCAGGTGGCGCACTACTACCTCGGCCAGATCGCCGAGGCGCAGCAGGACATCGAGGGCGCGCTGGCCGCCTACCGCAAGGTCACCGAAGGCGAGCATCGTTTGAACGCGCAGATCCGGGCGGCGGTGCTGCTCGCCGAGAGCGGGCGTCTCGTTCAAGCGCGCGCGCATCTGCACGGGCTTCGCGGCGACAACAGTCAGCAGGCGATCCGCATCTACCGGGCCGAGGCGGAGATCCTCGCCAAGCGCAAGGACTACGAGGAGGCCATGCGCGTCTACAACGGTGCGCTCGCCAGCTACCCGGAGGATACCGATCTGCTCTACTCGCGCGCGATGCTCGCCGAGAAGATGGACAATCTCGAGCTGCTCGAGCGGGATCTGCGTTCCATTCTCTCTCGCGAGCCGAACAACGCCGATGCGCTGAACGCGCTCGGCTATACGCTCGCCGATCGGACCGATCGCTACGCCGAAGCCTACGAGCTGGTGAAACGGGCCTACGAGCTCAAGCCCGACGATCATTACGTCATCGACAGCATGGGCTGGACGCTCTATCGCATGGGTCGTCTCCAGGAAGCGGTCATGCACCTGCGCCGCGCCATGGAGCTCAACGGCGATCCGGAGATCGCCGCTCACCTCGGTGAGGTGCTGTGGATGATGGGCGACAAGAAGGCCGCCCACGAGATCTGGGACACGGCGCTGAAGAGCACGCCCGACGACCCGCGCCTGCTGGACGTGAAGAAACGCTTCGAGCAGTGACGATCGCGGTTCGGCTGGCGGCGCCCGGCATGGCCCGTTGCATCGATCCGCGCCGTTGAACGCCAAGCTCCCGACCATCCGATTCTGCGCGCGCGCCGCGCGGATCGTCGTGCTCGGCACCGCCGTGCTGCTCGGCGCCTGCGAGACCACGCCGGAGGTGGCGGCGGTGGACGACCCCGAGCGGGTCTTCGCCGAGCGCCTCGTTCGCCTCGCCGCCATCGAGCAGTGGTCAGCGATCGGCAAGCTCGGCATCCAGTCCGCCCGCGACTCCTGGAGCGCGGGTGTTCACTGGCGACAGAATCGCGACAGCTACAGCATTCGCCTCAGCGGTCCGCTCGGCCAGGGCCTCATGGAGCTCTACGGCTCGCCCGGCCTGGTGGAGATGCGCACCGCGCAGGACGGCGTCTACCGGGCGCAAACGGCCGAGGAGCTGATGCTGAGCCACGCCGGATGGCGGGTGCCGCTGACGGGGCTGCGCTACTGGATCCTCGGCATGCCCGACCCGCAAGCCCGTGTCGTCGCGCTCGAGCTCGATGCCGGCGGGCGGCTCGCGGAGCTGCGCCAGCTCGGCTGGCTGATTCGCTTCCAGGGCTATGAGGAGTTCGACGGCATCGCCCTGCCGACGCGGCTCACGCTCGAGAATCCGCGCATACGCGGCAAGTTGATAGTGCGAAGCTGGCACACGGGACCGGAGTCGACGTAGATTGTCGCCACGCGTCTGCGCGCGAACACGCTGCTTTCCATGAACGCCACGCCCTGGCCCGCGCCCGCAAAGCTCAATCTTTTCCTGCACGTCCTCGGGCGGCGGGAAGACGGATACCACGAGCTTCAGACCGTTTTCCAGTTCCTCGATCTGCACGACAGCGTCTCGCTCGCGCCGCGCAGCGACGGCCGCGTGCGCCGCATCTCCGCCCTCGAGGGTGTCGACGAGGAGGCCGATCTGGTGGTGCGCGCGGCGCGCAGACTGAAGGCGTACGCGGCCAGTGACGCCGGCGTCGACATCGCCGTCGAGAAGCGCATTCCACTCGGGGCGGGTCTGGGCGGCGGCAGCTCGGACGCCGCCACCACGCTGCGCGCCCTCGACCGGCTTTGGGATCTCGGCCTCGGCACCGAGCGGCTCGCCGCCATCGGTCTCGAGCTCGGCGCCGACGTGCCGGTGTTCGTGCGCGGTGAGGCCGCGTTTGCCGAGGGCGTCGGTGAGCGTCTCGAGCCGCTCGAGCTGGAAACACCCTGGTATCTCGTCGTCAATCCGGGTTGCCCGGTTTCCACCGCGCGCGTATTCGCCGACCCCGCGTTGACACGTAACAGCGCGCCAATGAGAATACGCGACTTTCTGCCGGCTGCCGGTGGCCAAGTCTCTGTGCACGCGTTGTTGCGCGCGACCAGGAACGACTGCGAGCCGGTCGTGCGCGCCCTCTATCCCGAGGTCGACGCCGCGCTGAGCTGGCTCGCCCGCTCGGCGCACGCGCGCATGACGGGGACCGGCGCCTGCGTGTTCGCGCCGTTTCGCGAGCGCGAGGAGGCGCAGCAGCGCCTCGCCGAGCTGCCCGGCGGCTGGCACGGCTTCGTCGCGCGCGGGATGAACCGGTCTTCGATGCTCGCATTGGTGTAAAATTCTCCAGCGGGGGCGCCAACGGCGCCGTCGAGCCTCACCCCATCATCGACGACGGCGGGGGCTGATTTCAGAGCGTCATGTTGGGGCGTAGCCAAGTGGTTAAGGCACGGGACTTTGACTCCCGCATCCCAGGTTCGAATCCTGGCGCCCCAGCCACCCACACGCGGAGGGAGCGGCTTTGAACGACCGGATTTTCAACAGCCAAGCCCACGAGGAGCGATTCATCACCGAAAGCCTGCAAACGGACAGCTCCATCATGGTCTTCTCCGGCAACGCCAATCGGCCGCTTGCCGAGGAAATTGTCGCGCGCCTCAACATTCCGCTCGGCAAGGCGACCGTAGGACGCTTCAGCGACGGCGAGGTCATGGTCGAGATCGACGACTCGGTGCGTGGCAAGGACGTGTTCATCGTTCAACCCACCTGCCGGCCCGTCGACCAGAACCTGATGGAGCTGCTCATCATGATCGACGCCGTCACGCGCGCATCGGCGCGCCGCGTGACCGCGGTCATCCCGTATTTCGGCTACGCGCGCCAGGATCGCCGGCCGCGCTCCGCGCGCGTCGCGATCTCGGCCAAGCTGGTGGCCAACATGATCTCCATGGCGGGCGCGCATCGGGTGCTCACCATGGACCTGCACGCCGATCAGATTCAGGGATTCTTCAGAATTCCCGTGGACAACGTGTATGCGTCCCCGGTGCTGCTCGGAGACGTGTGGAAGCACGAGTACGAGGAGCTTATCGTGGTTTCACCGGACGTCGGTGGCGTCGTGCGTGCCCGGGCGCTCGCCAAGCGGCTCGACGATGCCGACCTCGCCATCATCGACAAACGCCGTCCCCATGCCAACGCGGCCGAGGTCATGAACATCATCGGTGAGGTGGACGGGCGCACCTGCGTGCTGGTCGACGACATGGCCGATACCGCGGGCACCCTGTGCAGCGCAGCGGCGGCGCTGAAAAAGGAGGGCGCCTCGCGCGTCGTGGCCTACTGCACCCACCCGGTGCTCTCCGGCAAGGCCGTCGACAACATCCAAGGCTCGCAGCTCGACGAGCTGGTGGTCACCAACACCATCCCCCTCGACGATCGGGCCGCCGCCTGCGCGCGGATCCGCCAGCTCAGCATCGCCGAGCTCATCGCCGAGAGCATCCGCCGCATCAGCCAGGAGGAGTCCATCGGCGAGCTGTTCATGGACTGAGGCCCCTGCGCCGCCGCCTGGCGGGCAAAACGAGTGCGAAGCCCCGGCTCTTTGTATATTATCAGCGGTTTACGTGGCTACGGCCTCAGAGGGCCCCGTCGGGGATTTGGGAGACTCAGCAAATGAACCAATACGAACTGCGCGGCGAGCTGCGTGAGGGAGGCGGCAAGGGAGCCGCCCGCCGACTTCGCCGCGAGGGCATGATTCCCGCCGTGCTCTACGGCGCCGGCAAAGACGCCGTGGCCATCAAGCTCGACGCCAACTCGGTGCACAAGCAGGTCGAGAACGAGGCGTTCTTCTCCCACATCCTCGAGGTCAAGGTGGACGGTGAGAATACCCAGGCGGTGCTCAAGGCCCTGCAGCGGGACCCGACCACCGATCAGATCGTGCACATGGACCTGCTGCGGGTCAGCAGCAGCAAGGAAATCACCATGCACGTGCCCCTTCACTTCATCAACGAGGAGACCTGCCCGGGCAAGAAGGCCGGGGGCGTCGTCAACCATCTGCTCGTGGATCTCGAGATCAGCTGCCTGCCGAAGGATCTGCCCGAGTTCATCGCGGTGGACATGGCGGCGATGGAGATCGGCGATTCCCTGCACCTGTCTCAGCTCACCATGCCCGCGGGCGTGACCCTGCTCGCGATCGCCCAGGACCCCGAGCACGATCAGCCGGTGGTATCCATCCAGCACTCGCAGAAGTTCGAGGAAGAAGAGGTGCTCGCCGAAGGCGAGGAGCTCGAGGAAGGTGTCGCGGCCGCTGGCGAAGCCGAGGCGCCTGCCGCCGAGGGCGCGCCGGGGGAAGGCGAAGAGAGCTAGGCGGGCCCGCCTTCAGGCAAGTCTTTGTCCACGCCGATTCGACTCCTCGTGGGCCTCGGCAATCCGGACCCGCGCGATGCGCGCACGCGCCACAACGCGGGCTTCTGGTTCGCCGACGCCGTGGCGGCGCGCTGGGGAGGCAGCTTCCGCTCGCAGTCGGGCTTCTTCGGTGAGGTCGCCGACTGCCAGGTCGGTGGACACCGACTGCGTCTTTTGAAACCCATGACCTACATGAACAACAGCGGCCGATCGGTGGCGGCCGTGGTGAACTTCTACAAGCTCGAAGCCGAAGACATTCTCATCGCCCACGACGAGATCGACCTGCCGCCGGGCACCGTGCGCCTCAAGCGCGGCGGCGGCCACGGCGGGCACAACGGCCTGCGCGACATCATTCCCCAGCTCGGCAGCTCCGACTTCGCGCGCCTTCGCATCGGCGTCGGTCATCCGGGCAACAAGAACGCCGTGGTCGGCTATGTCTTGAGGCCGGCACCGGCCGAGGAGCAGGCGGCCATCGACGAGGCGCTCGCGCTCGCCCTCGATCACCTGCCCGACATGATCGCCGGTCGATTTTCCGAGGTGATGAATTCCCTGCACCGAAAATCTCCAGCGGCGGAGAGCGGAGAGAGCCCGGACGCTTCATGATGCGAGCCATCGTTCCGCGCCAGCCCCATGGGATTTAGATGCGGCATTGTCGGCTTGCCCAACGTCGGCAAGTCGACGCTCTACAATGCTCTGACCAGCGCGCAGATCGCGGCGGAGAATTACCCTTTCTGCACCATCGATCCCAATGTCGGCGTGGTGCCGGTGCCCGACGAGCGCCTGGCGCGGATCGCCGCCATCGTCTCGCCCCAGCGCGTCGTGCCGACATCCATGGAGTTCGTCGACATCGCCGGTCTGGTGGCGGGCGCCTCGCAGGGCGAGGGTCTCGGCAACAAGTTCCTCGCCAACATTCGTGAGACGCACGCCATCGCGCACGTGGTGAGGTGCTTCGCGGATGACGACGTGACCCACGTGGCGGGCCACGTCTCACCCGCCGACGACATCGCCACCATCAACACCGAGCTCATGCTCGCCGACATGGAGCAGGTCGAGCGCGCCCGCGAGCGGGCGGCGAAGAACGCGAAGGCGGGTGACAAGGAGGCGCGCGCCAGGCAGGCGCTCATGGAGCGCGCGGTGGCGAAGCTCGACGCCGGCGAGCCTCTTCGAACCCTCGCCCTCGACGACGCCGAGCGCGAGTGGATGCGCCAGCTCCAGCCGCTGACCGCGAAGCCCGTGCTCTACGTCGCCAACGTCGCCGAAGGCGGATTCGAGGACAACCCGCTGCTCGAGGAGGTGCGGCGAATCGCGCGGGCAGAAGGCGCGCCGGTGGTGCCCATCTGTGCCGCCATCGAGGCGGAGCTCGCGCGTCTCGACGCCGAGGACAAGCTCGAGTTTCTCGCCGAGATGGGCCTCGATGAGCCGGGACTCAGCCGCCTGATTCGCGCCGGCTACGCGCTGCTCGAGCTTCTCACGTTCTTCACCGCGGGCCCCAAGGAGGTCCGTGCCTGGACGGTTCGCCGCGGTGCGACGGCTCCCCAGGCGGCCGGCGTCATTCACACGGATTTTCAAAAAGGATTCATCCGCGCCGAGGTAGTAAGCTACCAGGACTTCGTTGCGCTAAACGGGGAGCAGGGCGCGAAAGAGGCCGGCAAGTGGCGCCTCGAGGGCAAGGACTACGTCATGCAGGAGGGCGACGTCGTACACTTCCGGTTCAACGTCTGAGCATTCGAAGGAGATGACCCGATGGAGATGACCTACATCGACACGCCCGCCGATCTGACGATGCCGATCGGCGAGGCGATGTTCAGCCAGCGCGCGATTCGACGCATGCGGCACGACAGGCCCGTGAGCGACGAGGAGCTGAAGACCGTGCTCGACGCTGCGTCAAAGGCGCCGAACGGAGGCAACGCCCAGCCGGCGCGCTTTCTGGTCATCCGCGACCGCGAAAAGATTCGCGCGTTCGGCAAGCTCTACCACGAGGCCTGGTGGGCCAAGCGCCGCGACGAGTATGGCTGGACGGGCAAATCCGATATTCCCGAAGGCTCCGTTTACAAGATGCCGGCGCTGCTCGCCGACGAGATGGTCGACGCTCCGGTCGTGATACTCGCCTTCACCGTCGGTCGCGGCGGCGGCGCCTCGTCGATCTTCCCGGCGGTTCAGAATCTGCTGCTCGCAGCGCGCGCCATCGGTATCGGGTCGGTGCTGACGACGCTGCACGCCGACGTCATGGAACGGGTCTACGCGATGTTCAACATTCCCGATGACGCGGAGTTCCACTGCTGCATTCCTCTCGGTTACCCGCGCGGCAGATTCGGGCCGACGCGGCGTTTCCCGACCGCCGGGACCACCAGCTGGGATACCTGGGGGGCGCCGCCGCCCTGGAAGTAGCCGCGCGAGGGCGTACACCCGATACCGGATCGGCGCCGGCAGGTGTAGACTGGATCGGCGACAGGGCGAGAGCCCGTGTCCTCGGGTGCGCACGACCATGACCTTCTTCACCGATGACGAGCACACGGTCCCGCAGGATACCCGCGAGGTGCTTGCGGCATCTTCTTTGCTGCAGATCACCGAGTTCCAGCTGTTCGAAATCGCCTTCGAGCGATGGTTCGGAAGACCCCCCAGGGAAGGCGAGCTGGAAGCGTGCTTTGCGCGCTACATGTTCGCCTCCGACGCGCCTTTCTGGGTGCGACAGTACTGTCGCGAGGTGGACCTAAGCGATCGTAACGGCTCGCTCGACCCACGCGAGTTCGGCGTGCTGCCGCGGGAGGTCCCCGACACCTGGATGCGCCGCGGTCTGCGCCACGCCTCGGTGCTGCTGCTGCTGGTGGTCACTCTGCACCTCATCGCCATTCTCGTCTCCACCAAAGGCTGAGCCGCGCAGCGCAGCCTCGACCCGCTCAGGCCATCGCGACGAGCACCCGTCGATCGCCTTCGAAGGGCTTGCGCCCGTGCATGGCAAGCACGTTGTCGAGGATGAGCACGTCGCCCGCGTGCCAGGGAAACACGACCTCGGTCCGGCGGTACGCCGCGCGAACGGCCTCGAGATCGGAGATCGGGATCTCGGTGCCGTCTCCGAAACAGGCGTGCGAGCCGAGCGCCTGCTCGCCGGGTGCGCTATCCGCGCGGTCATGCTCCTGCGCCTTCACGGTGTCGAAGCGCGCGTGCCACAGGTCGGCCTGATTGAACCAGCAGCGCTCTGCGGTGATCGGGTGAGTGAGGACGGCGGGGTTGTCCAGCGTCGTGCTGAGGCCCCGATCGGTCCACCGCAAAGCCATGTCCTGTTCGTCGCAGATGCGCTCGACGCGTGCACGATCGGTGGTCTCGAAGCTCTCCTGCCACGACTTCCCGGGTCCGGTGACCGCGTCATCGCGAAGATGCTGGCGGTAGATGACGCCTTTGTTCTCGAAACGATCGCGCACTTCCGGGTCCATGCAGGCGAGCACCTGCCTGCCGTCGGCAATGTGCGTCTCACCGCCGTGCCGCGCGGGAAGCAGGCAGCAGAAGAACACGTGCTCGGGCCAAGCGTGCGTGTAAGAGAGCTCGTTGTGAAGACCGATCTCCATCTCCCGTGGAAACTCGGTGGACGTGTAAACGCGATCGCCGACGGCGCTGCGCGGCGAGTCGCCGCCCACGTAGCTCGCGAGCTCGGGCCGAAACGCGGCCGCGATCTCGCGGAACCGTTGCGGCGAGTCGACGCCGAACCCGCGCAGCAGCACCGCCGCGTGCCGGCACAGCCAGCGTTTCAATTCCGAGCGGTGCCCGGCAACCCAGTGCGCGAGCGCCTGCGGCGAAGCGGCCACCTCGCCGCCGGGCTCCATGAGCCGCGGCATCGTCGCGTTGTCGCCCGCATTCCGCCTGTGCATGGTTCAGCGACCCGTCCTTTCGAGCCCGTGAAACGAACCGCGTCGCCGCGGCCCGCTCACCAAGGGCGCTCGACGAATTGTCTTGCAAGCGCGCCGTGAATTGAAGCGGACTCGACCGGGTCGTCGCGGCTTCGGCGAACAGCGGCGACAGCATTTCGGAAGGATGGCACTATCATTGCTATTCGGTGCTCGACTTATCGGGAGGTGGTCTCATGACGCTCGAGCAGGGACTGATTGCGGCGTACGTGCTGGACGGCCGTGGCGGAGGAAAACAAATCGGATGGGAGGCGGTGCAAACGTGGCAACCCTCCGACGGACTCCTCTGGGTTCATCTGGACTACAGGCAGCCCGACGTCCAGGCGTGGCTGCGCGAGGAGAGCGGGATCGACCCCGTGGTGGCCGATTCCCTGCTGCTCGAGGAGGTGCGGCCCCGCAGCCTTTCCACCAAGCAGGGACTGATGGTGGTTCTGCGCGGCGTCAACCTCAACCCCGGGCAGCAGCCCGAGGATATGGTCGCCCTGCGCTTTTGGATCGAGGACCACCGCGTCATCACGCTGCGCCACCGTCACCTGCTTTCCGTCGACGATCTGCGCGAGCGGATCGACCGCGGCCTCGGCCCCGTCTCGCCCGGCAGCTTCCTCGTCGACCTGGCCGAACGTCTCGCCGATCGCATGGCGAAACCGATCGCCGATGTCGAAGACGCGGTCGATCGGCTCGGCGAGCAGGTAGCCACGGCGGAGAGCCGCCAGCTGCGCACGCAGCTCTCCCAGGTTCGACGCGAGGCGATCACGCTGCGGCGTTATCTCGCACCACAGCGCGATGCCATGTCGCGGCTCTACAGCGAGCCCGTCCCGTGGCTCGACGACACACACCGCATGCGTCTTCGCGAGCTGGCCGATCGCACCATGCGTTACGTGGAAGATCTGGACGCCGCGCGCGAGCGCGCCGGCGTCAGTCACGAGGAGCTCGCCAGCCTCATGGCGGATCAGATGAACAATCGCATGTATCTTCTGTCGATTGTCGCCGCTCTGTTCCTGCCGCTCGGTTTCGTGACCGGGCTGCTCGGAGTCAACGTCGCCGGAATCCCCGGCACCGAGTACGGCGCCGCGTTCGTGCTGGTGTGCGTGGCGCTGGTGGTGCTCGCCGTGCTGGAGCTGTGGTTTTTCAAACGCCGCGGCTGGGTGTAGGCAGGGTGCGCGCGCGGGCTGCTCGCGGGCGTCGGCCGTGGTCTTTATCCGCCGCCGCCGTCTCGGCAGGTCTTTTGCTGGCGTTTTTCCTCGCCTCGCCGGAGCAGGCCGCGGCCGCCGGCGACATCCGCGTCGTCACCGGCTCGACCATGGGCACCACCTATGCGGTGAAGCTGCTGCAAAGCGATGACACCCTCGACATGGGCGCACTCGAGTCCGCTATCGACGCGCGCCTCGAGCGCATCAACGCGCAGATGTCCACGTGGCGTCCCGACTCGGAGCTCTCGCGGTTCAACGCCAGCACGAGCCCGGACTGGTTTGCCGTGTCCACCGACACGGTGCGAGTCGTCGAGGCGGCGAGAGCCGTGAGCGTGCTTTCCGGTGGTGCTTTCGACGTGACCGTCGGAGGGGTCGTCAATCTCTGGGGGTTCGGCCCCGGGGGCGGTGATGCTCGGACGCCCTCGGCGCGGGAGATCGAAACCGCCATGACCGCGACGGGCTACCGCCAGCTCGAGTCCAGAGCGTCGCCTCCGGCGCTGCGAAAGGGGCGCCCGCAGATGTACGTGGATCTTTCCGCCATTGCCAAGGGCTTCGCGGTGGATGCGCTCGCCCGGCTGCTGGATGCGCGCCAGGTTCGATCGTATCTGGTCGAGATCGGCGGCGAGCTGCGCGCGCGCGGCGCCAAGCCCGACGGTTCGCCGTGGAAGGTGGGCATCGAACGGCCTTTGCCGGACGCGCAGTCGGTTCAAAGCGTCATCGCTCTGCGCGACGCCGCCATCGCCACGTCGGGAGACTACCGCAACTACCGCGAGCGCGACGGCAGACGTTACTCGCACACCATCGATCCCCGCACCGGTCGGCCGATCGCCCACGCTCTCGCGTCGGTCAGCATCATTGCCGGCTCTGCCATGCGCGCCGACGCGTTGGCGACCGCCGTCATGGTCATGGGACCGGAGCAGGGCTGGCGTCTGGTCGAGCGCGAGGGGCTCGCCGCGCAGCTGATCGTCCGCTCGGAGCGCGGTTTCCGGGTGCTGGCGACGCCCGCCTTCGAGACCTATCTGGTCCGCTGACGTCTCGGTCAGTCTTCCCGGGTGATCCTGAGCGTCAGATGACCATCGTTGTCGCGGTATCGGAACGAGGCATCGTTGGCGAAGCAGTAGAGCTCGCCGGCGGCGGCCGCCTTGCGGGTGCAACCCTGCCCGATGGGGAAATAGTTCCAGGCCGAGGTGCCGATGGCGCCGATGAGCTTGAGCCAGTGCCCTAACGGATAGCGGCGCGCGGGCACCAGCGGCAGCAGATGCAGCCGCTCGTAGCCGTTCGGGTCGGTCTCGATCCTGCCGTCCCGCCAGCCGGCCAAGTCGATGACCTCGTAGCGGTAGGTGACGCCGCACTCGAGCACCAGGCCGGTGCGGTTCCAGGGCTTGGACGCATCGATGCCGGCCACCTCGATGGATTGCCCGGGCAGAAGCCCCATGGTGATCAGACCAGCCATTGCGTTCGTCCTTTTGATTCCCGGCCCGGCGTGCCCGCGGGGTATTCCCGCGGGCGCCCTAGTTTAACCGCGGTTCGGTGTGCGACAAGTGATCCCAGGCAATTGTGCCGATGCAAAAAAAATCCGCGGCGCCTGCGTTCACAGACGCCGCGGCAGAGGGCAGGCCGAGTTCCGTCTCGATCCGTGTGCACCATCACCGTCCTGGAGTCCCTGTGCACGGGCTCATTCTCGGTGCCGAAGGCGTGGCTGCGCCATGGCTCGAAGCCGCAGCTAAAGTAGGCTGCGAGCCCGCAACAATATGGGAAATTTCCAGGGTTTCAGGCTGGAAGCACGGCCCCCGACTTGCCAGGCAGGCGCACGTCCGGTGATAATCCCGCCCCTTCCTGGCTACGTAGCTCAGCTGGTTAGAGCGCGGCACTCATAATGCTGAGGTCGGTGGTTCAAGTC
>JABAOE010003838.1_pt4 | contig 30822 bp, 28 predicted proteins | sample 7062141 | NCBI WGS metagenome assembly JABAOE01 (sample SAMN14538627, study PRJNA623070) | marine sediment metagenome | biome: marine biome [ENVO:00000428]; feature: marine pelagic biome [ENVO:01000023]; material: deep marine sediment [ENVO:00002113] | place: India: Gulf of Khambhat ...
TCGCCGGGCCAGTTATCGACGTCCGTCGTGGTCGTCATCTGGCCGCCGACCTCAATGCCCGTGATGATGACCGGATCGAGCGCTGCGCGAGCCGCGTACACGGCAGCCGTGTAGCCCGCCGGACCGGAACCGAGGATAATGAGACGGTGATGGTTTGCTGACATAAGGGCCTCCCGGAGGCGGTATTAGAATCGATCTCTGAGGTTCGTTCTAGTGAGGCGGCTGGCTGACGTTTCGCAGGTTGCGTCTCGAGGCCGATTTCGGCAAGCTGCCGATCTTTCCGGCGGGCCATCGACGCACAACTCCGGCTCGCGTTTTCTCTTAAGGAGTCGTTCAGCCCATGGCAAGTAGCTACGTATTCACGTCGGAGTCGGTTTCCGAAGGCCATCCGGATAAGGTCTGTGATCAGATTTCCGATGCGGTGCTCGATGCGTTAATCGCCGACGATCCCAGCTCACGCGTCGCCTGTGAGACGCTGGTCAAGAACAACCTCGTCGTGGTCGCCGGGGAGATCACGAGCCAGGCGAAGCTCGAGGTCGAAGCGCTCGTACGCGGCACGGTCAACGAGATTGGCTACGATAACGACGAGCTCGGCTTCAACGGTCACAGCTGCGAGATCATGAATCGGCTCACGGAGCAGTCCCCTGATATTGCGCAAGGCGTCGATCGCGCTACGGACGAAGAGCAGGGCGCCGGCGATCAGGGATTGATGTTTGGCTATGCGAGCAATGAGACCGAAGAGCTCATGCCGGCACCGATCGTCTATGCCCACCGGCTCGTGCAGCGCCAGGCCGAGGTTCGAAAATCGGGTGAGCTGGCATGGCTGAGGCCCGATGCTAAAAGCCAGATCACATTTCGATACGAGAACGATCGACCCGTCGCAGTGGACGCCGTCGTGCTGTCTACGCAGCACGACCCGGACGTCTCGCAAGCGGACCTCGAGGCTGCAGTCATGGACTCGATCATCAAGCCCGTACTGCCAGCGGAGTGGCTTGACGCGTCGACGCGGTATCACATCAATCCGACGGGTCGGTTCGTTATCGGTGGGCCCGTTGGAGATTGCGGTCTGACGGGCCGCAAGATCATCGTCGATACCTATGGTGGCATGGCCCGCCACGGCGGCGGCGCATTTTCCGGGAAGGATCCGTCGAAAGTCGACCGCTCCGCGGCCTACGCAGCGCGTTACGTAGCGAAGAACATCGTTGCAGCCGGACTGGCCGACCGCTGCGAGCTTCAAGTGTCCTATGCGATCGGCGTTGCAGAGCCGACATCCGTCATGGTGCAGACTTTCGGTACGAACAAGATTGCCGAAAACCGTATTGCTGCGCTCGTGCGGGAGCATTTCGATCTGCGGCCGTTCGGAATCCTGCGCATGCTCGATCTGTTGCGGCCGATCTATAAGCGCACCGCCGCATACGGGCATTTCGGTCGGCTCGACGCGGACCTGACTTGGGAGCGCACCGACAAGCTAGATGAGCTCAAGTCCGACGCCGCCGCCTAGCGGAACGCTGAAAGCCCCCATACGGCGCAATGCTGCCTTAAGAATCGGCTCACACTGGCGAGCTCTGGGAGATATAGATGTCAGCCCTGATCTGCGGCTCGATCGCCTATGACAACATCATGGTGTTCCAGGATTCGTTCAAGAATCACATCCTTCCGGAGCAGATCCACATTCTCAACGTCGCATTTCTCGTTCCCGAGATGCGCCGAGAGTTCGGCGGCTGTGCGCTCAACATCGCGTACAACCTCAAGTTACTGGGTGAGGATCCGCTGCCGATGGGAACCGCCGGTGCAGACTTTGGCCCCTACAGCGAATGGCTCGAACGATGGTCGATTCGCCAGGACCACATTCGCGTGCTCGACGATGTCTACACGGCACAGGCGTTCATCACGACTGATCTCGATGACAATCAAATCACCGCGTTTCATCCGGGTGCGATGAATTGCTCTCATATGAACAAGACGAGTGCCGCGGCGGATGCGACGATCGCGATGATCTCGCCGGACGGTAGAGACGGCATGGTCGGGCACGCCCAAGAACTCGCCGAATCGGGGGTGCCTTTCATATTCGACCCAGGTCAGGGATTGCCGATGTTCGGTGGAGAAGAGTTGCGCCTCTTCGTCGAGCAGGCCAGTTGGGTCACCGTCAATGACTACGAGTGGCAGCTGCTCAAAGAGCGCACGGGTTGGGACGTGGCCGACGTCACCGCGCGCGTTCGCGCACTCATCGTCACGCGCGGTGAGAAGGGCTCTCTGATACATACGGGCTCTGCAAATTTCGAAATTCCTTCGGCGAGGCCCAAGGCCGTCGTCGACCCTACCGGGTGCGGAGACGCCTATCGGGCGGGCCTCCTGTATGGGCTCATGCACGAGCTGGATTGGGAGACTACCGGACGCGTCTCGAGTCTAATGGGCGCCATTAAGATAGAATCCCACGGCACACAGAATCACCATTTTACGAAGCAGGAGTTCGAGGATCGTTATCGAGCAAGCTTCGGAGAGCCTCTAACGGAGTAAGAGATCATGGGTAATCAGGTTGCAGCAGTCGATCCGGCGTTTACCGACTATGTCGTAAAGGATATTGGCCTAGCCGAGTTCGGCCGCAAGGAGATCGCGCTGGCCGAGCACGAGATGCCGGGCCTGATGGCGATGCGCGAGGAGTACGGTCCTTCGCAGCCCCTCAAGGGTGCGCGAATCACCGGTTCGCTGCACATGACGATCCAGACGGCCGTGCTGATCGAGACGCTCGAGGCGCTCGGCGCCGAAGTTCGCTGGGCGACCTGCAACATCTTCTCGACGCAGGATCATGCGGCTGCGGCAATCGCTGCCAACGGTACGCCGGTATTCGCCGTCAAAGGAGAATCGCTCGAGGAGTACTGGGAATACGTCGACAGGATTTTCGACTGGGGTGACGGCCGCGGGCCGAACATGATTCTCGACGATGGCGGCGATGCAACTTTGTTTTTGCATCTCGGCTACCAGGCTGAGGACGACGCCTCCGTGCTCGAAAAGGAGCCCGAGAGCGAGGAAGAGCAGATCCTGCTTGCGCAGCTGAAAAAGTCACTCGCACGTGACCCGCAGCGCTTCCACCGCATCGTCAAAGAGATTCGCGGCGTAACCGAGGAAACCACGACGGGTGTGCATCGTCTGTATCAAATGCTCGAGCGTGGCGAACTGCTCTTTCCAGCCATCAACGTCAACGACTCCGTGACGAAGTCGAAGTTCGACAACCTCTATGGCTGCCGCCACTCGCTCGTCGACGGCATCATGCGTGCGACGGACGTCATGCTTGCCGGGAAGGTTGCCGTTGTGGCGGGATATGGCGACGTAGGCAAGGGCAGCTGCCAGTCGCTCAAGGCGCAGGCCGCGCGCGTCATCGTCACCGAGATCGATCCGATCTGCGCGTTGCAGGCCGCAATGGAAGGTTACGAGATCATGCGCATGGAAGATGCCTGCAAGATCGGTGATGTGTTCGTGACGACGACTGGCTGTGTCGATGTCNNAACAACGCCATCGTCTGCAACATCGGTCATTTCGACAACGAGATCGAAGTCGAGAAACTGAAGAAGTACGAGTGGGAGAACATCAAGCCGCAGGTCGACAAGATCACTTTCCCGGACGGCCACAGCATCGTCTTGCTAGCGGAGGGACGCCTCGTCAATCTAGGTTGCGCGACGGGTCACCCGAGTTTCGTCATGTCCAACAGCTTTACGAATCAAACACTCGCCCAAATAGAGCTGTTCAACGATCCGGAGAAGTTTCCGCTGGGCGTGCATACATTGCCCAAAGAGCTCGATGAGAAGGTGGCGCGCTTGCATCTCGGAAAACTCGGCGCCCAGCTCGAGACACTGTCGCAACGCCAGGCCGATTATCTCGGTGTGCCGGTAGAAGGGCCCTACAAGGCGGATCACTACCGCTACTGATTAGAAGCCGTAGCCGAACTGCGGGGATCGATTCATTTGCTCGAGCGCGCGCGTGACGCGCGAGGAATCGGAGCGACTGCAACGCGTTTCGGGGCCAAAGTTCTCACACACGGCCGTGCCCGGCGTGCGGTAAGAGCGTAATTCGTCGCTGAGCGGCGCGACGGTCCCGCAGCCCGTGACGAGCAAGGCCGTCGCGGTCGTCATAAAAAATCGAACGTTCGTGCCCTTTTTTAGCTCAGTGAAACGCCGGGTCATTTTCTCTCTCCTGCTTAGGGGGTTAAGGCTTTGGCCGATTCGATCAGTCGATCGACGGCAGTGTCGGCACGCTTACGTGCCGAGGGATCGTGCAGCAGTCTGCGTGCGAAGTTGAATGCGAGGCCGATGCCATGAAACTCGAAAGCAAACTGGCGTGTGTCGAGACCGTCTCGAAACACGCCTTCGGCAACCGCTTTCTGGGCCATGCGTCGAATGCAGTCGAGCCAACCTTCTTGTTGCACGACGAGATAGTCGCGTAGCTCCCCGGGTTGGTCGTCGAGCTCCACAGACGCCGCTACGAGTGGGCATCCGCCAGTTAGCGGTTCGCTGCCGGTCCAGTCGAGCCAGTTGCCGAACAGCGCACGCAGGCGTGTCTCGCCCGTCGGCTCGCGCAGTGCAGGACCGATAACATTGAGCTTGAAGTCCTCGATGACGAAATCGAGTATCGCCAGCTGTAGCGCCTCTTTCGAGCCGAAATGGCCGAACAGCCCGCTCTTGGACATGCCGGTCTCGTTTGCGAGTCGGCCGATGCTGATGCCCTCGAAGCCACGCACGCTCGCCATAGAGACGGCCTGGTGGAGGATCGAAGCGCGGGTTTGCTCTCCCTTTTGCATGGGAGGGTAATATACGAACGTTCGTTCTTATTGTCAACCCCTGCAGCGCAGGACGACTTCTCGATATTATGTCAAAAAAAGCCGGGTGGCTAGCCCGCGACGGAGCTGCCTTGCCGGGCCCACCACGGCCCGAGCACTGCAGCGTGCCGCCATTGCGAGGCGCCTGATCGGGCGGGTAAGCTGCGTCGTCACCTCGAAACCAGAACGAGTCTTTGCGCCATATCGCTCTCGTGACCGCGCCCGTCCTGGCCCTTGTCCTAGGACTGGTTCTCGCCAACATCGGTCAGCCGCCCGAGGTCTGCTGGACGGCGGCCGTTACGTTCGTTTGTGCGATCTGGTGGATTTTCGAGGCGCTGCCGATTGCGGTCACGGGCTTGTTACCGATTGCGGTGTTCCCGCTCGTCGGTGTTCTGACGCCCGCGCAGGTCGGTCAAGCCTACGGAAGTCCGCTAATCCTCTTATATCTCGGCGGCTTCATGCTCTCGATGGCCATGGAGAAAAGTGGCGCGCACCGGCGTCTTGCGCTCGAGATGGTCAACCTGTTCGGTGGCGGGGAACGAGCCGTCGTGTTCGGCTTCATGGTCGCGGCCGCCGCGTTGAGCATGTGGATCTCTAACACGGCAACGAGCTTGATGTTATTGCCGATTGCGCTGGCCGTGCTCGAGAAAGCCAAGGATCATCGCCTGAAGATCGCGCTGCTGCTCGGTGTTGCCTATGGATGCAACGTTGGTGGTATCGGTACGCCGATAGGGACGCCGCCAAATCTAATCTTCATGCAGGTCTATACGGAGACGACCGGGGTCGCGCTCGGATTTCTCGATTGGATGAGTTGGGGGATTCCCGTCGTCGTCGTGTTCGTACCGTTGATCGGCTTTTATCTAACGCGCTCGCTCGGGCGCGGCGAGCGCCTCGAGCTTCCGGAGGTCGGTGAGTGGCGCGTCGAGGAGAAACGAACGCTGATCGTCTTCGCGCTCACGGCCTGCGCGTGGGTTACGCGTAGCGAGCCGTTCGGCGGTTGGAGCGGGCTACTGAATTTGCCTCAGGCAAATGACGCTAGTGTGGCATTGCTGGCTGCGATGACCCTGTTCCTCGTGCCCAACGGTAAGGGCGAACGGCTGCTCGATTGGGAGACGGCGGCTCGCCTACCTTGGGGCATCCTCATTTTATTCTCTGGCGGTATCTGTATCGCATCGGCCTTCGGTAGCTCGGGAATCAGTCAGATCATCGGCGAGGCGCTTGCAGGTTTGAGTGGGATTCCGACGCTATTGTTATTCGCCGTCATTTGTTTGAGCGTAACGTTCCTGACCGAGATCACGAGTAACACGGCCACGACTGCGCTGCTCATGCCGATCCTGGCTGCCGCCGCCATCGGTGCGAGTGTCGATCCACGTCTGCTCATGGTGCCGGCCGCGCTGAGCGCAAGCTGTGCCTTCATGCTTCCCGTGGCGACCGGGCCAAACGCGGTCATCTTTGCCTCTGGTCACGTCTCGATCAAGGACATGGCGAGGGCGGGTTTCGTACTGAATCTTCTCGGTGCGGTGGTGCTGACGGCCGTTTGCTATTTCGCATTCGTCATCTAGCCGGTAGCCTAAGCAGGCGACTTCTGTCATGAGCCTGAACAATCACATCGGTACAGCGTTGCTCGTGCTCTCGGTTGCGATGCTGAGCGGGATTGCTTCTGCGCAATCGGACGATGCCGTCAACTCGCTGTCGCGACCACGAGTTGGGCTCGTGCTGTCAGGGGGCGGCGCGCGCGGCGGCGCGCATGTGGGTGTCCTCCGGGCGCTCGAGGAGCTCAACGTCCCCGTCGATTTCATCGCCGGCACGAGCATCGGCGCGGTCATCGGCGGGTTCTACGCGTCCGGCATGACGGCCGACGATATCGAAGGCGTCATCAACAGCCTCGAGTGGGAGGCGGCCTTCCTCGAGGACACGCCCAGGGAGCTGCGCTCGTTCCGGCGCAAGCGCGAGGACGATCTGTTTCTGGTCGACGAGCGGCCCGGATTCAACAACCGCGAGTTCCAACTGCCGCTCGGCATCGTGCAGGGGCAGATCATCGACCTGATCATGACCGAGACGACGCTGGCTGCAGTGCAGGTCAGGGATTTCGATTCGCTGCCGATCCCGTTTCGCGCCGTGGCCGCCGATATCGCGACAGGCGAGGCCGTCGTTCTCGGTGATGGCAATCTCTCGAATGCGCTACGTGCGAGCATGTCCGTTCCGGCCGTGATCGCGCCGGTCGAGATCGACGGCCGCCTGCTCGTCGACGGCGGTATCGCCATGAACCTGCCGGTCGAGGTCGCGATAGAAATGGGCGCGGACGTGGTCATCGCAGTGGATGTCAGCGCGCCGCTCATCGAGCGCGACGCGCTCGACTCGGTCCTCGACGTCACGGCGCAGCTAACGACGTTGCTGATCCGCAACGGAGTTCTCCAGCAAGTCGAGCAGCTCCGCGAGAACGATCTCTTGCTTACGGCGGAACTCGAGGAGCAGTTTGGTTCGACGACGTTCGAGAGCATGGCGGATACGATTCCGTTCGGTTACGAGCTGGCAATGGAGAACGACGCGGCGCTGCGACGGCTCTCGCTCGACCCAGGCGACTACGCGGCGCATCGCGCCGCCCGGCTCGGGCTCACGCCCGAGCCGCCATCGCAAGTCGATTTCGTTCGAATCAACAACGATTCCATCATTTCCGATCGTGTCATCGAGCGTTACCTAGCGGACATCGAAATCGGTGGACCGCTGGATCTCCAGCGAATTGAGACCGCCATCAACAGAATCTATGGGCTCGGGCTCTATCAAAACGTTCGTTATGAGTTCGTCGAGGAGAACGACGAGACTGGTCTGGTTCTCGATCTCGATGAGCGCAGCTGGGGCCCGGCGTACACGCAGCTCGGCCTACAGTTCAATGCGTCGGGTAATCAGGATGTGCTGTTCGGTGTGTCAGCGAGCTATCTGCGCACTGCACTGAATCCGAAGAACGGTGAATGGCGTGCGACGGCGGCCGTCGGCGCCCAGCCTGCGCTGTATCTCGATTACCATCAACCGTTCGGTCCAGCCGGACGATTTTTCTTTGCGCCGTCGCTGAATTTCGACTCGCGGCTGCTGAATTTCTTCGAGGACGGCGATCGAATTACAGAAGCACGTGTGAAGACGGCAGCTCTAGAGCTCGCCATCGGACGCGAGTTCGATGCCTGGGGCGAATTTCGAGTCGGTTTGCGTCGAATAACGGGTGACGTCGACATCAAGGTCGGGCAGCGGGGCGTACTGCCGGAGGGACCATTCGATCGAGGCGAATTCTTCGCGCGGCTGTCGGCTGACACGCTCAACGATGTAGCGTTTCCGCGCTCAGGACTGAACGCCGTGCTCGAGTGGCGCGGCTCGCGTCCCGATGCGTTATCGGCCGATTTCGACTTTGATCAGCTCAGCTTCTCCGCGAGCTTTGCCAAGAGCTGGGAGCGCTATACCTTGCTCTCGACGATTCGCTACGACACGACGATGAACGGCGTGGCACCGCTGACGAGCGAGTTTCGTTTCGGGGGTCTATTCGATATGTCCGGCCTCGGGCGACAGATGCTTTCGGCGCAGAATGTCGGGCGAATCGGCGCGAGCTTCTATCGACAGGTCAACGATCTTGCCCTGTTCCCGGCCTTTGTCGGCGCCTCGCTCGAATACGGCAATGCGTGGGCCACGCGCGATGAGATCAGCTTCGACGATGCGTTGCTCGGCGGTTCGATCTGGGTGGGTATCGATACGCCGATCGGTCCGGTCTATGGCGCGTACGGCCGAACACGGGACCGCGATAGCGCCTTCTATCTCGTGCTCGGCCGAATCTTCTGAGTCGAGCGAAGCCTCTGCGCGACTCGTCCGTTACAGCAAGGGCGGGGAACAGTATCGCGCTTAACGCGGACGCGGGCGCATGTAGTCGTAGACGAAAACGACGATACCGATACCAGCGATGATCGTCCCGAGGCTGATTTGTGACCCGATCTGCAGGATCTCGAGCGTCAATCCACCGATCACGGCCATGGCGCAAAGGATTCTGAGGATTCTTATGTTCAAGTCAGGCTCCGCGGGCGAGTCGGCCTGGTTCTAGCAGAAACACCCTGGCGCGGCAATGGAGCCGCCGTATTCGTCCCTCAGCCGGTCGCGAAACAGCTGCGCCACTAGTCGATAACTGTGACGGCGCTCCACGAATCCGCAGCCCCTTTTCGTTAAGGTAGTCAGTGGCTTAGTGAACATAAACAGGCATGAGTATCCAGCGTAAACTGCTGAGCGCCGTTGGGTTGGGGGTACTGCTGCTAGCGGCAGCGCCCAGCCATGCGGAAGTACGCACGTATCGCAATCCGCAGCATCAAGGCTATCGCCTGGACTATTGCCAAGCGTTTGGCCAAGTCTGCGGCGAGCGTGTTGCGATGCAGTGGTGTCGCGGTCAAGGATACGAATACGCGAGTGATTGGGCTATCGATCGAAACATCGGCGATCGGCTGCCGACGATGACCATAGACACCGATCGCGTCTGTCGCGACAACCAATGCGATGGTTTTGCCACGATTACGTGCGGGCGCGAAGGCCGAAGCTTTCGCTTGCCCAACCTCGGCAATGCGATGCGTAGCACAGTGATCACGCCGGACCGTCGCGGTACGGCGCCGGCGATCATGGCCGTTGAAGTAGAGTTGCTCGTGCCGGGATGCAATCAGACTGAGCCCGGTATCTTGCTCTGCGGCACGGTGCACGAGTATCAGCATTGCCGCACGCTCTTTGCTGCCGGCAAGGTGCTCGGTTGCCGTGCGGGACTGGCGTTCGAGGGCGCGTTCGCCGACGCTATCGCGGCTGCCGACGGTAGCTACGATTTGGAGCTTCGTTCGCGCGCATCCGCTAGGGTGTCACGGGGACGTCGCGGCGAGGGGCGGCTTCGTGGTGACGCCGAGTTTAGTGTGAGCTTCACGCCGCCAGTTAACCCCGACCTCATGGAAACCTGCCTGCAGCGTGATCGCTACGTCTACTATCCGACCGGCCCGCAGGGCGGCCTGGCGGAAATCGGCGAAACGACCGAGTGCGGGCAGGCCATCGAAGGGAGTTTCGAGCCGCACGAGGATGACTTGCTGCGTGCCTACGATCTCTGCGAGGCACGTTCGGCCTGGGGCTCTGAGATCGATGGCTCGATCGCGTTGCTCGTCGCGGGCCTCTATCATCTATCCGCGAGAACGGCAGCCGATGGCGTCAGCCCCGGTGCGTCGACGCGAATCGTTGCCCCCTACCTTACGGTTCGCGCACCGCTGTCGATCAACTGCCGCGACTAATCTTCGAAGCCGCGCGCCATGCGGCCTCGGTCTCTCACCGGTGACTCGGCCTACTCTCTGTTATTGAGTGCGGCCGGGCGGCCGTGTTAAGAAGCTGAGGTCTTTGGTCTGCAAAGAGGCTGGCTTGTTCAAGGCCCAGCTCAACGTCGTTGCCGGCGCGTTGCTCTTTTCGACCGGTGGCGTCGCGATCAAGCTATCGTCGCTGACGGGTTGGCAGGTGTCTTGTCTGCGAAGCCTGGTAGCCGGTGTCGTGCTGCTGCTCGTGTTTCCGCGCCTCGGCAAAGTCTGGACGTGGCGCACGCTCGTCGTAGCCATCCCGTATGCGGCGACGTTCACGCTGTTCGCGCTTGCGAACAAGCTCACGACCGCTGCCAACGCGATATTTCTTCAAGATACAGCGCCGCTCTACATCCTCGTGCTGGGACCCCTGCTGTTGCATGAGCGTATCCGCGCCTCCGATCTGGTCTTCTTGGCCGCGCTCGGTGCCGGCCTCGTGCTGATATTCGTATCGGGTGTCACGCCGAGCATCACGGCGACGGATCCCTCCCTCGGAAACATTCTCGGCGCGTGCTCGGGACTGACCTGGGCGCTGACCGTGCTGGGCCTGCGCTGGCTTGCCGTGCGATCCGCCCGGAGTCGGGAAACGCCGATCGCTGCGGTCATCGCCGGCTGTTTTCTCGCGAGCGCTGCTGCCGCAGGCTTTGCGTTCCCGATAGAGCGCGTCTCGCTCACCGACGGGCTCACCGTCTTGTATCTGGGTGTCTTTCAGATTGCGCTCGCCTACCTGCTCGTCACCGAGGGAATTCGCCATGTGTCCGCGCTGGAGGCCTCTCTGCTGTTGCTTATCGAGCCCGTGCTGTCGCCCGTATGGGCCTGGCTGATTCTCGACGAGATTCCGGGCGTCTTGGCTCTCGCCGGTGGCGCGGTCGTCATCATTGCGACGGTGAAGTACACGCTCATGCGCTCTGAGTCGACGTGATCACGGGGGGCGTTCGCCCCGTCATGCCGCTCGGCCGGGTTTCCGGTATGATCGCGGCCCTTATCGAAAGGTTGGAACGGGCTCATGGGCTTCACCACGAAACAGATTCACGCTGGTGTGAAACCGGACCCGGTGACGGGCTCGATCCTGACGCCCGTTTATCAGACGACGACCTATGTGCAGGACTCCGTTGACGAGTACCTCGCTAAGGGCTACTCGTACTCACGAAGCGCCAATCCGACCGTCGATGCGCTCGAGCAAAAACTCGCGGTCCTCGAGAACGGTCATGGCTGCACGTGCTATTCGACAGGGATGGCAGCGATTCAAGCCGTCGTCCAGGCGACACTCAACGCCGGCGACCATGCGGTCGTATCAGACGTTGCATACGGCGGCACGTACAGACTCTGTACGAAAATCTATGCACGCTTCGGTGTCGAGTTTTCGTTCGTCGATACGGCGAACCCGCAAGCCGTCGCAGCGGCCGTGCGCGACAATACGCGATTGATCTTGACCGAAACGCCGGCTAATCCGACGCTGAAGCTGACCGATATCGCGGCCGTCTCCGAAATTGCGACGTCTAACGGAATTCCACACGCTGTCGACAATACGTTCTTGACGCCGTTCTACCAAACGCCTCTAGAGCTTGGTGCCGACATCGTCATTCATAGCACGACGAAGTACTTCGACGGTCACAACGCGACAGTCGGGGGTGCGGTGATTACGAAGACGGCTGAGTGGGATGAGGCGATTCGTTTCATTCAAAACGCCTCAGGCGTGATTATGTCGCCGTGGGTCGCCTGGCTGACGTTGCAGGGCATCAAGACGTTGTCCGTTCGTATGGAACGACAATCGGCGAATGCGCTTGCCGTCGCAGAGTTTCTCGAAGCCCATCCCAAGGTGACTCGCGTGCAGTATCCGGGGCTTGAGTCGTTTCCGCAGCATGATCTTGCGAAATCCCAAGCGGACGGCTTCGGCGCTATGCTGTGGTTCGAGGTCGAAGGCGGTGTGCAGGCTGGAAAACGCCTGATGGACGCGGTCAAGCTATGCGCGCTCGCCGAGAACCTCGGGTCTGTCGAGACGCTGATCACCCATCCGGTAACGATGACGCACGCCGACGTCGAAGCCGAGGAGCGTCAACGCGTCGGTATCACGGACGGCCTCGTGCGCTTGTCAGTCGGACTCGAGGATGCGCAGGATCTCATCGATGATTTGAGCGCGGCTCTGGACTGCGTGTAGCATCTGCGGCAGCGCCGCGCGCGCGACGCCAAACCCATGAAGAAAGAAAGCCGGGTCATCCATCAACCGAGTGTCGACCTGCCGGAGGGCAACGAGTCCCTGATCGGCCCGGTCTACCGGTCGGTGAAGTTCTCGTTTCCGAGCATCCGAGCCGCAATGACGCCGGAGGCTCGCCGCGAGGGCTTCGACTATTCGCGCGACGCAAACCCGACAACACGGCAGCTCGAGACCCTCTGCGCCGAGCTCCAGGATCGCGACGACGCAATCTGCGTATCGACCGGCATGGCGGCGATTTGGCTCGCATTACTCGGAAATCTAGAAGCCGGCGATCGAGTCGTTTTTTTCGTGGAGTCCTATCGGCCGATCCGCACGATGGTACGCGAGCGGCTGCCGCACTTCGGCATCACACACACGATGCTGAGCATTCACGATCACGACGCGATTGCCCAAGCCTGCGGTCGGGATGACACGAAGTTGCTCGTGTTTGAGGCGCCGACAAATCCGATGCTTCAGGTCCCCGATCTCGAAGCGATTCTCGAGCTCGCGCGGGCTAACGGAGTGACGACTGTTCTCGATAACACGTTCGGTGGCTTGCAAAACCATGGCGATTTTCCGGTTGATCTGTTCACGCACAGCCTGACGAAGTACGCAAGCGGTCATGGAGATGTCATGGGCGGTGTCGTCATCGGTGAGAAGCAGCGCATCGCAGCGCTCAAGCCGTGGGCCATCAACATGGGCGCAACGCTCGATTCCGACACGGCTTATCTGATATTGCGTGGCTTGCGCACGTATTTTCTGCGTTTCGAGCGCCACTGCGAATCGGCCCTGCGGATCGCCGAGTTCCTTCAAGGTCGCGCCGAGGTCGAGCGCGTGTTCTATCCGGCGCTCGCGGCGGATCCGGGATATGCGCTCGCGTCCCGGCAGATGAACGGCTGCGGTGGCGTGCTCAGCTTCAATCTCGCCTGCGATCGAGACCAGGCCTGGGCTTTCGTCGATGCGCTGGAGTTGTTCGCCACGGTGTCTAGTGTCGGCTCGACCGAATCGCTCGTTGCGCCCGTAAAACTGTACTTCGGACGCGACCTCAGCGAGTCCGAAGCCGAGCTAGCGGGAATAACGGACGGAACCGTGCGCCTTTCCGTAGGCCTCGAGCACGCTGACGATCTAATCGCCGATCTCGAGCAGGCCTTCGGTAAAGTCTTCGGCTGAACTGCCGTTCAGCTCAGCGCTGCTTGAAGCGCGAAAGCGCCTGGTCGTACATGTCGTCGGGAGGGATCGCTCTCACGCCTACCATTACTCGACGGGATGGCTCACTTCGGCAGCATTTGCTCCTGCAATTGCTGCACTTCCGCCATCCATGGCGGTCGCTGCGCTTTATTCCTCGTCGAGCAACAGTAGGCGCGAGAGCTCAAGGGCAAGCGCAGCCGACGAGCTGACGGCCGGACGCGAGAAGATCGGCGGACATGCCGCTGGGAGCGTCGTGGCCGAGGAGCGTGCCATGGACGGCCTAAAGCGACGAGGCCCCGATTCGAGCCGAGCCAGGACGGCGAGGCGAGATTGAGCGACCAGCGCGTATGGTCGTCGAGCTTCGACGGGTGCGTGGTAGCTCTTAAGCCTAACTATTACTCGACGGGATGGCTCACTACCGCCGTCCATGGCGGTTGCTGCCCTCAGAGCGACGTCAGTCTGCCGACCGCGACGAGATGCTCTTGATAATAAGGTGTGTCGATGTTCGCGACGGAGACCGTGCGCCCGGAAGAGGGCGCATGCACGAAGCGTCGCTGGCCCAGGTAGATGCCGACGTGCGAGAGCTTTTCCTGGTCTTGAAAGAAGACGACGTCGCCTGGTTGCGCATCGGCTAGCGAGATCTTTTGCGAGGCCCGGAACTGGTCACGCGATGTGCGCGGCACAGTGACGCCGGCGCGCGAATAGCTGTAGTAGACCAGACCGCTGCAATCGAACCCAGTCGCAGGACTAATTCCACCGTAGAGATAATTTACGCCGACCTGTTCTTGCGCGATCAATGCAGCGTGTTCGCCGCGGTCGAGCCTCTGGATCGGTACGTTCGGTGAAGGGGGTGTCGTTGCGGTCGGTCTAGCCGGCGCGCCTGCGCAGCCGGTCAGAACTAAAAGAGAAGCCAAGAGATACAACGCCGTGAGTTTTGAGAATTGCATGTAGAGCAGTATGTCTTGGGATCGCTGAACGCATCATGAACGAGAGTCCGAAAGCGTAATTGACTCTCGTAGAATGCGCGACGTGGCGCATCACAGATTCGATGACCGACGGTGTTCGAAAGCTCGGAAAGGTATTACGTCAAGTACGAATTCGACGCGCGCGAACTGCGCTTGCGGTCAGGTCGCTTCGAGCCACGGTGGCGGGGGTAGGCCCTTCGTTTCGAGGAAGCTCGGGTTGTAGAGTTTCGATTGATAACGCGATCCGGAATCGCATAAGACCGTGACGAGCGTCTTACCGGGACCGAGCGCCTTCGCGAGCCTGATTGCGCCTGCGACGTTGATACCGCTGGAGCCGCCAAGCAACAGGCCTTCTGCCTGCAGCAGGTCGTAGCAGGTTCGTAGCATTTCCTCGTCCGGTATTTGAAAGCCGTCATCGATCCGCGCACCCTCGAGATTGCCCGTGACTCGTCCTTGGCCGATACCCTCCGTGATCGAGCTACCCTCGGACTTCAGCTCGCCCGTCTTAACCCAGCTGTAGATTGCCGCTCCCATGGGGTCGGCCACTGCCGTAACGATGTCAGAGTTCTTCTGCTTCAAGTATTCGCTGACACCGGCCAGTGTACCGCCCGTGCCCACGGCACAGGTGAACGCGTCGACTTGGCCGCTCGTCTGCTCCCAGATCTCCGGGCCCGTGCTGGCGACATGTCCTTCTCGGTTGGCGACGTTGTCCCATTGGTTCGCGTAAAGCACGCCGTGTTGCTCTTCGTCAGCGAGTTCAGCCGCGGCACGCTCGGCGACGTGTACGTAGTTGTTGGGATCTCGATACGGTACGGCTGGAACCTCTTTGAGCTCGGCGCCGCACAGCCGCAAAGCATCCTTCTTTTCTTGCGTCTGTGTTTCGGGAATATAGATGAGTGTACGGTAGCCGCGTGAATTGCCGACAAGCGCTAGGCCGATACCGGTGTTGCCCGCCGTGCCTTCGACGACGAGCCCGCCTGGCTCGATCACGCCGCGTCGCTCGGCATCGAGAATGATGAACTTGGCGGCACGGTCCTTGACCGAGCCGCCGGGGTTGAGGAACTCGGCCTTGCCGAGGATCGTGCAGCCGGTCAGCTCCGACGCCTTGCGCAGCTTGATCAGCGGCGTGTTGCCGACGGCGGCCGCGAAACCGTCCTTGATGTCCATGCGTTCCTCAGATGTACGTTCGAGCCGACGCTGGCGGCCGGGGGGCGGTATTGTACACTCGCGCCGAAACTTTCTGGGGGCAACTGACTCAGCGGTGGTCGCGCCGCAGTGTCCGGCGGAGGCGCGAGCCGTCTTTTTCGTGCAATTGCCCGCGCATTCGGGGACACTGAGCTCACGCGCGCCAAATAAGTTCTGACCATGGACTTTCGCAAGATCGTATTCATACCCGCGGCCGACAATTTGGAACAGGCCGGTGCGTTGAGGCTGCGCCAACTCGTGGCGCCACACACCGAGGTCGAGGTCTTCGAGCCCGTCTACGATTCGCACCTAGCGACCCTTCCCGCGGGCGACATCAGCCGTTTTGAAGCGCTTCGTGATGAGCTTGTCGGTGCGCGCTTGCGCAGAGCCGAAGCGCTTGCCGAAGGGCTACGTGAGCGGGACATTCGCGCGTCGGCCGCCGCGAGATGGGACTATCCGCTCTACGAGTGCGTCGTTCGCCGCGTGCTCGAGACGGGCGCGGATCTCGTCGTCACCGAGCCGCTCGCCGGCCGCGCAGGGGCTTTGTCGAACAACGACTGGCGGCTCATTTCGACGTGTCCTGCAACCGTATTGCTCGTTAATACGGACGGTAAGCAATGCTACGAGACTGTCGTCGCAGCCGTGGACCCTTTTCACGCTCACGCAAAGCCCGCCGAGCTCGACACCGAGATTCTCGATCATGCTGTCGCCGTCAAGACGTTGACAGGGGCGGCGCTCAGCGTCGTGCATTGCTTCTTGCCGCTGACGAGTGTTACGAGTGGGCTTGCGGCAGAGCATCTACCGATAGACGATGCCGAGGCGCAGTTAGAGCGGTTTCGGCTCGACAAGCTGCGTGAGCTCGTCGTCGAGGCGGGCATCGATTCGAGCGCGACGAAGCTCGTGCGCGGCCGTACTACCGAGAAGCTCTTGGAGCTCGCGGCGAACGGCGAGGCAGACCTCATTGTTATGGGCGCGCTATCGCGGGGACGGCTGCGCGATCTCATCCTCGGCAGCACGGCCGAACGTCTCTTGAATCAGGTTCACGCGGACATCCTGATCGTGAAGCCACCGGGTTTCGAGACGTCCGTCGGTGACGCCGTGCGCGACGAGCTCTTGCTGTCGCCTGTGCATTACCCGTTTTAGAACCTCGCGCTGCATTCTCCAGGGTCCGCTTTGGCAACACGAAACGGCGCATCACCGGATCCGCTGAGCCAGCCAGCGCTCAAGCGCACTATCGGATTCGTTTTGTTGACCCTGTACGGGCTCGGCACGATCTTGGGCGCAGGCATCTATGTGCTGATCGGCGAAGTCGCGCGGCAGGCAGGGCCTGCGGCGCCGACAGCGTTTCTATTATCCGCCGTCATCGCCGCGTTTTCGGCGCTTTCGTATGCAGAGATCTCGGGGCGACTCCCGAAGAGCGCCGGCGAGGCGGCCTACGTCGATGCGGCATTTCGACTTCCGTCTATCGCAACGCTGACAGGCTGGGCAGTGATTGCCGCGGGTCTCGTTTCCTCAGCGACGCTCGTACGAGGATTCATCGGCTATTTGAGTGTGTTTGTGGAGCTGCCCCCGGAAGTCGTCATCGTGGCACTCGTTGGGGCGCTCGGTTTACTCGCTGCGTGGGGAATCGCCGAGTCGATGTGGGTTGCCGGTGTGATCACCGTCATCGAGGCCACGGCTTTGCTGGCGGTTTGTCTGATCGCACGCGATAGCCTCGATGCGCTCCCAGCGCAGTGGCCAGCATTGTTACCGTCCGGGAATGTAACGGCATGGGCAGGCGTGCTCTCTGGCAGCTTCATCGCGTTTTATGCGTTTATTGGTTTCGAAGACATGGTCAACGTCGCCGAGGAGGTCGTCGAGCCTGAGCGCACACTCCCACGCGCAATCGTTGCGGCGTTAATCTTATCGACGAGCCTGTACGTTCTCGTTGCAATCGTTGCGAGCCTCGCGCTGCCGACTGACGTGCTGGCCAGCGCCCAGGCGCCAATGGCTGCGATCGTCGAGTCCCGCGGTATCTCGCCCGCTTACATCTCGCTCGTTGGCTTGTTCGCTGTAATCAACGGTGCGCTCATTCAGCTCATCATGGCGAGTCGCGTGCTGTACGGACTCGGTGCACAGGGTCTGGCTTGGCGAGGGTTTGCGCGTATTCATCCGAACCGGCGCACGCCGGTCATCGCCACGGTCGTGAGCGCGGCGACGATTCTCGCGTTCTCGCTGACGCTCTCGCTCGGCCACCTCGCCCAGTTCACGAGCTTCATTGCGCTGAGCGTGTTCGCAGTCGTCAATCTCGCGCTCATCGGCTTAAAGCGCCGTGCACCGCGCGGACCGGTATACACGGTACCCCGTTTCGTTCCCGTCGTCGGTGCATTGCTTTGTGTCGGCATGCTGGTGTTTCAGCTCACGACCATCCTCGGCAGCTGGGTGCCCTAGCCCTTGAGCGGGAACCAGGCCGACGTCGTTATCGTCGGAGCGGGCCACAACGGTCTCGTCTGCGCGTTCTATCTTGCGCAAGCCGGATTCGACGTCGTCGTGCTCGAACGTTCAGCGGTCGTCGGCGGTGCGGCGGTTACCGAAGAGTTTCACCCCGGGTTTCGCAACTCGGTTGCGAGTTACACCGTGAGCTTGCTGGCGCCACAGATCATTGCGCAGATGCGGTTAGGTGATCATGGCTTGCGCATCGTGCCGCGCCCAGTCGCGAATTTTGTACCTCAGCTTGACGGCCCAGGTCTCGAGCTCCATCACGATGCGCAGAAGACGCGAGCGGCGATCGCCCGGCATTGCAGGTCGGATGCCGAGCGTTACGTAGAGTTTGCCGCCGAGCTTGCGGGCATTACGCGGTTTGTGCGCAGTACGCTTCTCGAGGCGCCGCTCAATCCGCACGGCGGCTGGCGGGAGTGGCTCAGGGCACTCGAATTCGCGCCGCGGCTTCGCAAGTTGCTCACGACGCCAGGCCTCGCGGCTGCGTTCTGGGGTGTCATGACCGGCAGCGCCGGCGACTGGCTCGATCGATGGTTCGCGGCGGACGTTCTCAAGGGAGCGCTCGGCTTCGACGCCGTCGTCGGTCACTACGCGAGCCCGTATGCGCCCGGGTCTGCCTATTTGCTGTTGCACCATGCCCTCGGCGAGAGCAACGGCGTGCAGGGGGCCTGGGGCCACGCACTCGGCGGCATGGGCGCCGTCACCGCAGCAATGACGGCCGCAGCACAAAGCGTCGGCGTGAAGATCCGGCTCGGCGAGCCCGTCGAGCAGATCTCACGTGACGGCGCGGTGCTTTCGGTCACGACAGCGAACGGTAGCGAGTTTCACGCCCGCGCCGTCGGTGGCGCGATTCATCCGCAAGTGCTGTTCGGCCGGCTCGTCGATCCGTCCGAACTGCCAGAGTCGTTCCGCGAGCGCATCTGCAATTGGCGTAGCGAGTCAGCGAGCTTGCGCATGAACGTAGCGTTAGCCGAGCTGCCGGATTTCACGTGCTGTTCTGCAACGAGGCCGAGTCCGCATCATGGTGCGGGCATCCTGATCTCGCCGAGTCTTGCGTATCTCGACCGCGCCTATACGGATACGCATGTGCTTGGGCACTCGCGATCACCCGTGATCGAGCTGTTGATTCCATCGACCGTGGACGACTCGCTCGCGCCGGGTGGCGCGCACGTTGCAAGTTTGTTCTGCCAACACTACCCGCGTGAGCTGTCGGACGGCCGGTCCTGGGTCGAGGCCAAGGATGGTGCTGTCGAGTCCGTGATTGATACAGTTTCAGCCTACGCGCCAAATTTTCGCCAATCGATTCTCGGTATCCAGGCCTTGAGTCCGGAGGATCTCGAGCAACGGTTCGGCCTCATCGGCGGCGATATCTTTCACGGCCAGATGACGCTCGATCAACTGTACTGGGCGCGACCGGCCATCGGCTACGCGAGCTATCGCTCCCCGGTGCGCGGCGTCTATCTCTGCGCCTCAGGGGCGCATCCGGGCGGCGGCGTCAGCGGCGCGCCGGGACACAACGCGGCCCAGGCCATGCTCGCCGATTTACGCGCTCGACGCGTGTAACCCTCGGGCCGCCGGCCGCCTAAGGGGCCGTTACCGTGATCGTGATCGGCGTAGAGGCGACGGGTGGCATATGGGGCGTATGCAGCATGTCTCCGAGCACGAGCTGCAGCGTATGCTCGCCCGGCGGGAGCTCGATCTGGACCTCGGTCTGGCCGCCGCCGAAGTGGCGGACAGAATCCGTGGCCGGCAGCGGCATATCGAACGACGGCGCCTCCTCGACGTCGATGAGCAAATGGTGATGGCCCGTGTTGGGCAAATCCACGCCTGCGGGTGCCACACCCATGCCGCGCAGGCCGAATCGCACGGTCACGGGTGAGGTGACGGTGGCGCCGTCGGCAGGTGCCTGAAAATAGACCTCGGCCCCCTCCGGCGCGGGTTTTCGCGCCATTTCGGCAGGCTCCTGGGCCGCGACCAGCCCGGCGAAACCCAGCAAGCATAAGGCGATCAGATGGAGTTGTCTTGGCATCGAAATTCCCGCATGGTTGTGACTAGCGGCGATAGTAGCAGGTCGGCCGGTTCGGGTTCACGGTCAACGCTCTTCGTCAACCAATTGGCCGCGGCTGCGTTATGGAAACTCCGGGGCATCCGAAATGGGAATCCGGTCGAATGCAACTAAGTGAACTTCTCCCATCTTCGTGCCGACTAAATTAATATAGAGACTCGCGGCCGGTCGGCGTGGCCACCTCGAGGGCTTGTCAGGAGATGAGCTATGCGATTTAGGAAGATTTCGGTTATTGGGCTGCTGGTGACAGCGGCGTTAGCGCTTGCGGCTTGTACGACTCCGCCGCAACGGCCACCTTCGAGCGGCCAGCCGAGCGGGATGCCGCCACCGCCGTCGGGTGGTATGCCACCACCGCCGTCGAGCGGTAATCCATCGCCGTCGGGCGGGATGCCGCCACCCCCATCGAGCAGCCAGCCGAGCGGGATGCCGCCGCCGCCATCGGGCGGTATGCCGTCACCGTCGGGTGGTATGCCGCAACCGCCGAGTGGCATGCCGACGCCACCGAGCGGCGGAATGCCGTCTCCATCGGGCGAGATGCCGTCGTCGCAGTCGGGCGGAATGCCGTCACCTTCAGGTGGTATGCCACAACCGTCCGGCGGCACGCCGGGCGCCGAGGGCGGCCCCCAGCAGGCCGGCGGTCCACAGATGCCTGAAGGTATCGGTGGTCCACAGCAGGGCCAGCAGGGAGACGGGTCCGAAGGTGAGCAGCAGGCCGGTGGTCCGCAGGGCGATCAGCAGGGCGGCGGTGCGCAGGGCGACCAGCAGCAGGCTGGCGGTCCTCAGGGCGAACAGAACGGCGGCATGGGCGACGGTGGCGAGGATGCCTCCGGCACCCAGCAGGCCGGCACGCAGCCGGGTATGGGCGGCGACAGTGCCGACGGCCAGGGCGGCGAGGCCGGGCAGCAGCAAGGCATGCCGGGCGGTGACGGGTCCGAAAGCGCTTGGCCAGGCGAAGGCGAAATGGTCGGTCGTGCGGGAAGCTCCACTGGCGCCGAAGAGGCTTTCGGGCAGTCGCTCGAGGACTTCGACGATCTCATGGGCCAGGAGCGCGAAGCCATGGCGCGCACCGGTGTCGGTACGGCAGCAGACGAGGCCTTGGGCCAAGCCGGTAATCCCGGCGGTGCAGCCGGCACGACGGGTGCTGCGGGCGCCGAGATTCCTGGAATCTCAGAGCAGGCGGGCGGTTCGAGCGCATCGACAGGCGCGCAGCAGTCAGGCGGCTCAGTGCAAATGAGTCGCGGCGACAACGCCAGCGATGACGAGCGGCCGACGGTCGAGGGCTGCAACGATACGGACAAAGTTGCTCGGCAGCTTTGCGAGGCGGCTACCGAGGAAGAAGACCCGTTCTTGCGCGGTGCCCTATGGGACGAGTACAACGAGTACAAGAGCATATTGTCGAGACAATAGGTGGGAGCTAGCACGATGCGTCATCTCGGGATTCTGGTTCTATCGCTAGGCCTTGTGAGCGGTTGCTCGACGAGCGAGGTGCTGGTTGCGCACTCGGTTTCGCTCGTTCCGGCGACAGAGGCGATTCCCGAGGAGCAACTCCTGGACGTCAGCGTCGTGCAGTTCGATCCGGGCGTTCCCGAGGGCGAGGTGGACCGGGAGGTCGCCGAGGAGCTCATCCGCGAGGGCACGTTCATCCACATTCGCCGCACCGAAGCGCGCGTCATGGCCGTTACGCTCAGGGACACGCTGCAAAAGAGCGGCCATTGGGGCGCGGTCTGGGTTACGCCGTCGGAATCCACGGCAGCCGACCTCAACGTCATGGCGGAGATTCTGCATTCCGACGGCGATGAGGTTGCTTTGCATGTCCGAGCCGTCGACGCGGCCGGCCGCGTCTGGTTGGACGGCGAGTACGACATGTCGACAGCGGTCGGCTCGTACAACCGCCAGCGCTATCCCGATCTCGATCCGTATCAGGATCTGTACAACGAGGTCTCGAACGATCTCGCCGCAGTGCGCGAGCGTCTCAGCGTCGATGAGATAGAGGATATTCGCACGATTGCGCAACTGCGTTTCGCCGGCGAGCTCAGTCCCGAAGCGTTCGGCGATTACGTCGAGGCCGACCGGCGCGGCGTCTACGAGCTCAAGCGCCTGCCGGCCGAAGACGATCCACAGTTCTTCCGCACGCAGCGCGTGCGTGAGCGCGAGCACGTCTTCATCGAAACCTTGAACGAGCATTACGCGGACTTCTATTTCAACGCGAGTGACTCGTACGACGGCTGGCGTGAGTACGCTCGAGAGGAGTCAATCGCCGTTAAGGAACTGCAGCGCTCCTCGCGATGGCGCACGGGCATGGGTATCGCGACGATCGTCGCGTCCGTTCTCTACGGCTCGAATAGTGATGGGCAGTTCAGCGACCGCATGGTCCGCGACACGCTCATGTATATGGGCATGGACCTCATCAAGACCGCTCGCGTACGACGCGAGGAAAAGCGCCTGCACGCAGAAGCGCTCGAAGAGCTCTCGGTGAGCTTCGACGATGAGGTCAAGCCGATGGTCGTGGAGATCGAGGGTACGCAGCATCGGCTCGAGGGCACGGCCGAGATTCNNTGCTGCGTCAGCTCTACATCGCCGAGACTGGATTCGTAGTGGACTACGATATCTATACTGAAGATGCGACCGTGCTCGAAGATGAAGGTCCGACTCAAGCTCCCGTGATAGTCACGACTGAGGCCGAGAACACCGAGGCCGAAGAGGCCGAAGGCGATGCTGAAGAAGCGCCCGAAGACGGTCTTGCTGGAGCAACCGCCGGAATCTAATCGCCGGCGCCGCATCTTTCCGATTAGCGGCGCCTGGCGACGCCGCGACCCCTCTGCGAGTACCCGCGCGATGAGCTCGCGTACCCTTGATGCGATCACGCTCGAGCGCAGGCTCGGTCGGTCGGACATCGTCGAGATCTGGTCGGCAACGTTGGATGGGCACGGGCCCTGCGCCGTGAAATTTCCGACCGCGCGCTGGTCGGGACATAGCGGCGCTGCCAGGCTCATCGAGCGGGAATTCGAGTTTCTTCGGCGAGCGGCTCATGCCGGTGTCGTGGAGGTGATCGACCTCGTGCCGATGCAATCCGGACCAGGTCTGGTCGTCGAATACTTGCCGGGCGGCGACCTCGTTGCGCTGGCGGGTAGCCATCCGAAGCATTGGGGCGGTTTCGTTTGCAACGTCGTGCGCGCACTTGCGTACGTGCACGACCGCGGCATCGTGCACGGCGACGTGAAGCCGCGCAACGTGCTGCTTGATAGTAGCGGTGGTGCCAAGCTCATCGACTTCGGCAGCGCGGCGGACGTCGGCAGCACGCGCCGGGCGGGCGGCGGGACGCCGGCGTATCAGCGCGCGACTCGATGGCGGGATGCCGCAGCGAGTACTGCCGACGATATCCACGCGCTGGCGGTCACGATATACGAGTTGCTCTGCGGACAGCTGCCCTACGGGCTCGATCCGGATGACGACGTTCTACAGACGCCGCCCGTGCCCGCGATGGAGATCCGGCCGGCGTATTCGGACGAATTGAAGATTGTGGAGCTGTCGGCGCTCATCGAAGCGTTGCTGAGTGCTAAGACAGATCGGCAGGATCGGCCGCTCGACGCGCTCGATGCCCTGCTTGCGGCTATCATTGCTGAGCACGACTGACGAGAGACCTCTGTGGAAGAGCAGAACGCCCAACACCCCGAGCACGAGGAGATCATCCGGCCCGTCAAGCCGCAGATCGACGATGCGCGCTCGTTGCCGCCGCTCTCGGCGGCGTCGGGGGACGGACGCAAAGCGCTATGGCCCGTGGCCGTCGTGCTGTCGGCGCTGCTCGTCGTCGCCCTGGGCGTGATATTCCTGTTGCCGGGTTGGGTCGCCCAACAAGAGGCGCAACAGGCTGCCGAGCCGATCGAGCCCGAACAAATCCTGCCCGAGGAACCCGCCGAGCCCGTATTGTCTGCGGAGGAGCTCGAGCAGCTGCGCGTAGAGGCCGAGGCCTTGCTCGCCGATCTGTTGCCGCAACAGGCGCGTCTCGCGGAGCTCTCGGCCGAGAGCTGGGGCGAGGAGACCTGGGCCGAGTATGAAGAGTCCGCGCGCGCCGGCGACGATGCCTATCTCGCTAACGACTTTCAGGACGCTGTCCCGGCCTACACGCGCGCGCTCGAGGTTGGCGAAATCTTGCTCGCGCGCTCGNNCGCGCTCGATGCGGGTAACGCTACATTGGCCTCCGAGCAGTACAGTATCGTGCTCGAGATCGAGCCCGAGAACGCAGCCGCTCGCCGCGGCTTCGAGCGTGCGGCACGGCTTCCCGATGTTCTGCGGTTGACGCGGGACGGGGAGGTCCTCGAGCGTGACGGTGCGCTCGAAGATGCAGCGACTGCGTATCGCGAGGCACTCGCAATCGATGCGGAATGGGCCCCCGCGCGTTCGGCGCTCATCAGCATCGAGAATCGCCTACAAAACCGCAGCTTCGATGCGCTGATGTCGCAGGGTTTCAGCGCGCTTGCCGAGGAAGATTTCGACGAAGCGTTGGAGCAGTTTACGGCCGCGCTTGCACTGCGCCCGGACTCTGAGGAGGCCATGGCCGGCAGGCTTCAGGCTGAGCAGGGCCAGCGACTCGATCAGATCGCACTCATCGAGGCCAGGGCGATCGTCGCCGAGGCCACTGAGCGCTGGGAGCGGGCCATCGAGTTCTACGAGAGCGCGCTGGAAACTGACGCGACCCTCGTCTTCGCCCAAGAAGGTCTCGAGAGATCACGGCGCCGAGGTGATCTCGACTCGAAATTGGTCTACTTGCTAGAGAATCCGAATCTACTCTTCGATGACACGGTTCTGGCCGATGCACAGACGCTACTCGGCGATGCGCAAGGCGTTGAAGAGGCCGGACCGCGTCTGACTGAGCAAAGCGCCGAGCTCGAGCGACTTCTTTTATTGGCCTCGACGCCGATAGCGATCGAGCTGCAGTCCGACGAGCTTACCGAGGTCACCGTGTACCGCGTTGGCAAACTCGGGACGTTTTCCCAGACGACGCTCGAGCTGCGGCCTGGAACCTATACGGCCATTGGGAGTCGGGATGGCTATCGTGACGTTCGACAAACGTTCACGATACTGCCCGGCAGGCCGGTCGAGCCGGTCCGCGTCGAATGTAGCGAGCCGATCTGATGACCAACGACGAGTGGATCGTTCACACGCGCGTCGGCGAGCAGGAGCGTCGGTTCACGCGCGACACGCTACCGATCACGATCGGCGCTGAGTCGAATGCCGACGTTCGACTGCATGACGTCAGCGGTTCCGTGCAGATCGGCGAGCTGGACGGCACGTTCTTCGTTCAGCCGGGTCGCGAGTCTCGTAACGTTCGCATCGACGGCGAGCTTGTCAGAGGGTCGCGCCGGCTACGCGGGGGCGAGACCGTGTCCCTCGATACCGCTCGGCTCCTCTGCCAAGTCGACGGCGGGCAGCTCTCGTTGACGATCGAGGGGCACGTCACCGGCGGCGATACCGCCCCACCCGACCTCGATGAGCTTGCACGGGAAACCGAAGACATCGGTGTGCTCGAGATCAAGCCCATCGCGTTTCGCCCGCAGGTCGATGACGCAGCGGACGCACCGTCGACGCGCACGCGGGCCGCGACGATCGGTGTCGGCAGCGCATTCGCAGTGTTGGCTGTGCTCGGATGGTTCGCGTTCACGGCGAAATCGGTTGAGATCACCGTCACGCCGGCGCCGGTTGAGCTCAGCTTGCCTGATACGCTCTTCAAGCTGCGATTGACAGATCGGTATCTTTTGCGCTCGGGCTCCCATCGGGTGGCGGCGACACTGCCCGGCTACTACCCACTCGATACGGAGATCGACGTCGGGCTCTCGGCGGATCAGTCGTTCGAGCTCGAGTTCGTCAGACTGCCCGGGCTCATCACGCTCACGACGATTCCCGACGTCGGCGCTGAGGTGCGCGTCGACGGCGAACCGTTGGGTATCACACCGATCACCGACGCGGAGATTCGTCCGGGTGCGCATCGCTTGGAGTTCGTTGCGGAGCGCTATCTGGCAGAGGTTCGTGAGCTCAACGTCACAGGGGGCGGCGAGCGGCAGAGCCTCGACGTCGCTCTGACACCGAGCTGGGCGCCCGTCACGGTTGCGAGTAGCCCTGCCGGCGCCGAGCTTCTCGTCGACGGTACGGTGATGGGCGTAACGCCGCTCGACGTGGAGCTCACAGCCGGCCAACGCAACATCGAGTTGCGCTTGCGTGGTTATAACGCCTGGCGGGACACGATTACCGTGCTTGCGGATCAGCCGCAGGTGCTGCCGTCCGTCGCACTTACGCAGGCCGATGGACGAATCGAGCTCGTCACGGATCCGGCGGATGCAGCCGTCAGCGTCAACGGCGAGTTTCGCGGGCAGACGCCGTTGACCTTACGGCTCGACCCGGGTCGCCAGCACACATTGACCGTGACGAAGCCCGGCTACGAGACCGTGACCGAAACGCTATCCGTCGAGGCCGACAGCGGTCGCGAGCTGGAGATCCGGCTCGTGGCGCAGATCGGCGTCATCGATGTCGTCAGCGAGCCTGCCGGGGCACAGGTTCTCGTGGACGGTGTTGTGGTCGGCGTCACGCCGCAGCAACTGAACCTCACGGCGTTGCCTCACGATCTTGAGGTTCGCCTCGACGGCTATGCCGTTCAGACCCGTGCTGTCACACCGCGGCCGGGCTTTCCGCAGGAGTGGCGCATGGAGCTCGAGCAGCTCAATGCACTGACAGGGTNNNTGCCCGGTGAGTTCACGATGGGCTCGTCGCGGCGCGAGCAGGGGCGGCGCACGAATGAGGTCTTGCGGCCGGTGCAGATCAGCGAGGCGTTCTACCTCGGCAGGACGGAAGTCACGAACGCCGAGTTTCGAGCTTGGGAGTCCGCGGCGGATCACGATTCCGGCCGCTTCTCCGGTCAGAGTCTCAATGACGACGAGCAGCCTGTCGTGCGCGTGGCGTGGGATGACGTCGCGCAGTATCTTAATTGGCTCAGTATTCGCGACGGTTTTCAGCCCGTGTACGCAGAGACGAACGGCGTTTGGGCCGCCGTGCGCCCATTGCGCAATGGGTATCGGCTACCGACCGAGGCAGAGTGGGCCTGGGCGGCTCGTTTTGCTGAGCAGGAGCAGCCGCTCGTTTACCCGTGGGGTGTCGAGTTCGATCCACCGGACCGTCACGGCAACTATGCAGACATATCGGCTGCCGAGCTTCTGCCGACACACATGGTCACTTACAACGACGACTTCGCCGTATCCGCGCCCCCGGGTAGCTTCGAGGACAACGCCGTCGGTATCTTCGATCTAGGCGGAAACGTTGCCGAGTGGGTTCAGGACTACTACGAGATTGGGACCAGCGCTAGCACGCAGGTGCTTGTCGATCCGCTAGGACCCGAAGACGGCCGGGCGCACGTCATCCGCGGCTCGAGCTGGCGCAGCGCCACGCTGCCCGACTTGCGCGTGGCAGCGCGCAACTACAGTACCGATGCTAGGGAGGACGTCGGTTTCAGGATTGCAAGAAACTTGGAATGATTCCAGATTGTTAGGGTCTAATAACAGATACTTCGAGACGGAGGTGCAGCTTATGAGTACGAATCGCTGGTGGCTCGCGGCACTGCTGTGGGGCGCACTCGCGCTGCCCGTCTCGGCGCAGGAGTCTCAAGAGGAGGCGCCGCCAGCGGCCGAAGAGGCGCCGCCGGCCGAGTCCCCACCGCCACAGGCGGAGGAGGGCCGGACGCTCGAGGAGATCTTCATTCCGAGTGAAGAGATCGGCGCCGATGAAGAAGTGACGTTTCCGATCAATATCTAGCCCAGCCTCGGACGACAGGTCAGGCTGCCAAGGAACGGTGGAGCTATAGGAGCTTATGAAGCGCAACTTTCCGACAGAGTTTCTCTATCAAGTATTCGCGTTGATCATCGCGATCATTGTCGTACACGCCGTGTACGTCACGATCGTGCGCCCCCGCGCGACCGAGGTCATTGCCGAGCAGACCCTGCGTATTCAGGAAGAGGAAAACTACACGGCCGAGCGCTCCGTCTGGGTGCTGATCCGAGACTTCGAGCAGGAGTCCTGTTTCATCCTGATGCTCTGGGCTTTCTCGATCATGGGCTTCAAGGCAGCCAAGTCCCTGTCCGAACGCTCGCTGCTGCAGCGCGAGCTCGTCCCCGTTCCGGATGGTGTGAGAATTTTGCCGGAGGACAGCCGCGAGTACGCGCGTACGATTCAGGCGTTGCCGGATCGGTTGCGCGACATGCTGTTGCCGCGTGTGTTGCTGTCGTCGTTGGAGCGTTTCGGCTCGACACGCAACGTGCAGGATGTTTCTTCGGTCGCAAATACGCTGTGCGAGTCGGAGGGTGAGCGCCTGGAGTCCGAGCTCTCGATGATCCGCTATATCGCCTGGGCGATTCCGTCGGTCGGATTTATCGGCACCGTGCGGGGCATCGGTGATGCGCTCGGACAGGCGCATCGGGCGGTCGATGGCGACATCGCCGGCGTCACGCAGAGTCTGGGCACGGCGTTCAACTCGACGTTTATCGCGTTGCTGATATCGATTGTGGTCATGTTCCTCGTGCATCAGTTGCAGCTTCTGCAGGAGCGCCTCGTTTTCGATACGCAGACCTATCTCGATCACAATCTCATTCGGCACATGCAGGCAAGGGATTAGCAGTAGGCTGGACGGTTACATGTCGACTATCGCCATTGACATCAACGATGCGGGAATCGTCCTCGCCGACGAGTCAGGTATCGTCGCCGACGAGCCCGGCTATGCGTACGTCGAAGGTCAGGCGATTCTCACGGGTCAGGATGCCTACGCGAAGGCCCGACTCCATCCGCGCCAGAGTAGTAACCGTTACTGGGACGGTCTGACGCTCGAGCCCGGTAGCGCGGGCATCGAAGGTGTCGGCAGCGCGGCGGAGCTCGCGTATGCGCAGCTAAAGGCGCTTTGGGAAAAGTTTGGTGGTCGACGCGATGATGCGTTGTTGCTCGTTCCCGGTCACTACGGGCGTGATGAGCTCGGTGTCTTGCTCGGCTTGGCGCAGGAGTGCGAAATACCCGTGCGTTCAATGCTGAGCTCGGCGGCCTCGGCCGCCGCTGCGCCCTATCCGGGGCGCCAGCTCGTGCACGTAGATGCCGGACTGCACAGAGTATCTGCGACGCCGCTCGCGCAAGGCGACGAAGTTGCAGCCGATCCCGAACAGTCACTCGGCAGCACGGGTCTCGCCTCGATCATGGATTCACTCGCCAAGCGCGTGGCAGAGCTCTTCGTATTGGCGACGCGCTTTGATCCGTTCCACAGTGCGGCGAGCGAGCAGCTTGTCTATGACCGCCTGCCGGCCTGGCTCGCCGAGCTTGCGCAGCACCCCGAGTCCGTCGAGCTCAAGCTGCCGCGCGACGGTGAAGAGCTAACGGTCGAGGTGGACCGTGCTCAGCTCATCGGCGTTATGGCGGGTTTCTACAAAGCCGTCGTCCAGCTCATCGCTCAATGTCGCGAGCCCGGCACTGAGCTTGTCGTGCTGCTGTCCGATCGCCTGGCGAAGCTACCCGGTATCGTCAGCGAGCTCGAGCGGCTGGACGAGGCGCTCGTCGTCACGCTGCCGCCTGGGCACGCCGCCGTTGGGGCCGTGAACCAGGCAGCAGCGCTCGTTGGGGACTCGGGTAACGTGCGACTGCTCAAGCGCGTGCCTTGGCGTGAACCACCGGCAGAGCCTGCGCCGGTCGAGCAGCCGGAAAAGCCCGAGCAAGCCGAGCCCGTTCCTGTAATTGTCGATGATCCTGCCAGCCACATCGTTTATCGCGGAATCGCTTATCCTGTGGATTCGAGCGGTATCGTGATCGGTAGAGAGCCCGTTCCGCAGCGGCGCACGATTGTGCTCAACGGCGGGCAAGGCGGCGTATCCCGTGCGCATTGCGAGCTCGTTAAGCGCGACGGTGAGCTCAGGCTCGTCGACAAGAGCCGCTTTGGTACATTCGTGAATGAGAAACGTATCTCGGGAGAGATCGCTCTGCAGCCCGCAGACGTAATTCGCATCGGCTCGCCGGGTGAGCAGCTCCAGGTGATCCGTATGGAGGCGACAAGTGGCACGTAAGCGCATCACCAACGTGTTTTCGCTCGCGTTTCTCGACGCCATGACCTGCGGCTTCGGCGCCGTCATCCTGTTCTTCATGATCATCAACGCAAACGTTGACCAGCGTCGCAGCGTGATCCTCGACGACTTGTCGGCCGAGGTCGATCGCATGGAGCTCAAGGTCCTCACGGGGCGCAAGAATCTCGTTCAGCTCAAGCAGGACTTGGCCGAGCTCATCGAGCAGTGGGCCGTGCTTCGCGGCATGCGCGAGGAGATCGTCAGCGAGGTCCAGCAGACGGAGTCCGAGTTCAGCATCCTGACCGCAGACACTGACGCGCAGACGGAGATTATCGAGCAGCTGCGTTCAGACCTCGAGCAGCTCCAGGCCGAGACGGAGCGGCTATCGGCCGCCAGCATTACGCCCAGCGACGCGGGGAACCGCATTCGCAGCTTCACGGGCGACGGCAATCGGCAGTATCTGACGGGCTTACGCATGGGCGGCGAGCGCGTCGTCATACTGGTTGACGCCTCCTCGAGCAT
>JABAOE010004020.1_pt2 | contig 30788 bp, 28 predicted proteins | sample 7062141 | NCBI WGS metagenome assembly JABAOE01 (sample SAMN14538627, study PRJNA623070) | marine sediment metagenome | biome: marine biome [ENVO:00000428]; feature: marine pelagic biome [ENVO:01000023]; material: deep marine sediment [ENVO:00002113] | place: India: Gulf of Khambhat ...
AGATGAGTCGGAAAAACCTGGTCTCCTTGATATCCACTGCTCCCACAGGGCGGGGGACTTGAGCTATGGGCGAATTGAAAACGGCGGCCTACGCTGTCTCTATCATGGCTGGCTGTTCGACATTCACGGCAATTGCCTGGAGCAACCGGGAGAACCGGAGGGCAGCAAGTTTAAGGAGAAGATTAAGCATCCAGCGTACCCCTGTCTGGAGCAAGCCGGTGTCATATTCACCTACATGGGGCCGGGCGAAGCCCCCCTACTTCCGAACTATCAGTTCCTGACTCTTGGAGACCCGCATCGGTTGGTCACCAAAGTCCACCATGAATGCAATTATCTACAGGGAAATGAGGGTAATATCGATCCTCAACATCTCTCCATCTTGCACTACTTCATGACTGAGCAACCAGGGGAGGCTATCGCAGAAGCGGTCCAGGAAGGCACGGTTTCTTCAAATGCGCTCTTTGGCAAGGACGCCTCGCCGCGGATCGAGGTCGAAGAGACCGATTTTGGGATCCGCATCTTCGCGGTACGCGAAGCCGACGAGGCCAGCGAGTACGTCCGTATCACCAACTTCATTTACCCCAACCTCGCCGCCTTTCCCGCGTTTCCAGGCGTGTATGGAATCAACTGGCACGTCCCCATCGATGACACCCATCATTGGAAATACATGTTCATGGTCTGCCCCGGCGCACCTCTTTCCAAAGAGCGCATTGGCCCGGTCCTCTACGATAGCTTGGGTCCGGACTATCATATCACTCGGAACCGTTCCAACCGTTACCTGCAGGACCGGGAGGAGATGAAGACACGGAGCTTCATTGGCCTGGGGTCTAGCTTCGCCCTCCACGACAAGTGGGCAACCGAGGGTGAGGGGGACATCCAGGACCGGACGAAGGAGCACCTTGGGAGCACGGACAAAGCCGTGGCATTGCAGCGGCGACTTCTACTTCGTGCTATCTGCCGGGTTCAGGAAGGTGGCGAAGCGCCCCACGTGGTGAGGGATATGTCCAAAAACCGCATGGAGCATGTGGGCGCTTACCAGGAGGTGGTCCCGAAGGAAGGCGACTGGTCGAGCGTCTGGAAAAAGCATGTCGCTGCATGAAGCTTGAACCGGCGGACGGCGGCGTATTGCTGCGGCGGAGGATAATCCCGTGGAACCACATTGAAGGGAGGGCGCCAGCCATCGTCCCTAAAATAATCCCGGCACCCATCGTTTCACCCGAGCCATGTAATCGAGGTAGGGTTGACCGAATTGCTCAATGAGTTTCTCTTCATCACCGAGCACACGCCGATGAAACCACACGGCGTTCCCAGCTGCGATCAGAGCCGCCAGCCAGGATTGCAATGACAGCGCCAAACCGACGAGAAAAATGTGATGCCCCAGGTACATCGGATTCCTCGTGTAAGCGTATATACCCTTCGTCACTAGCCGATCGGGCCGTCGGCCGATCCCCGGTCCTCCCCCGCCTCGCACTCTTCTAAAACGTCCACAAAGGCGGAATTGGAGATATCCCCACACCATCAGCACCAAAAAGAGCGGCTGGACATGGAGCCTGCCATTATTTATGAATATCTCCCAGGACAAGACGAGTACAGGAAAAAGGACGAACGTACGCAGCGGCGTGTGTTGGAACCAACTGAAGGGTGGCCGGTCAACTAACGTTGTCATTAAAACCTCGAAGGGAAAGCCAACAGAACCCATTACCGCGTTGGCCCATCAGGGTCAACGCCGGGACCGGTCCTCTCAACACCAATGCCATCATGATTAAATTAGCAAACAGAGTGAATCGTTGGCTCGTATGTCGAGCGGTCCAGGTTCTAAGTGCCTTTGTGTTGCTTATCTCCGGCTGTGGGAATGACCTCGGAACGGCACGGGGCGTGGTGGAGGAGTTTATCGACCAGCACTACGTCAATATCGATCTCGAGAAGGCAAAAGAGTTTTGTGTAGGTCTCGCCCTCCACAAAATCAACGAAGAAATTCGCTTGACGGAAGGACAAATCATCGATGCGTCCACCCGCAAGCCAAAGATCTATTACAGTCTTTTGGAGGAAAGAATAGGCAAAGACAGGGCATCGTTCATTTACAAGGGTACCATCCGGGATGAAGATGGGGACGAATTTACCCGCCGCTGGGTGATCAACGCGAGAAATGAAGACGGCACCTGGCGGGTGTCCAACTTCAAAGAGTTCTAGCCAAACGGCAAAGCGCTAAGCGCATGGCGCAAAGCGTAAAAATACTACAACAGAGAAAGCAGGCAACGGGCGGGTAATAAGCGACGAGGAACAAATACTGAGCGAGCAATAAGAGAGGGTGTAGGGTATAGCGTATAGGGTGGAGGGGGATGTGAAGTCCAGACCCTATACCCCAAGTTGCCCTTAAACTCTAAAGGCTTCCGGTTTAGTTCTTTGAATCGAACGCTATGGACATTGCGCCATGCGCTCGGCGGTTCAGTTTTCAGGGCCAACTGAAAACCGAACCAGCATTATCTGCCGGTGCGTGCCAGCGAATGCACCCAGCCCTTCATCCGTGACTTGGCATTTTGAATATCCTTTTCGGTGAAGAACTTCTTTGCGTCTACTTTATCGACGGCATAAACCGGCCGTAAGAAGTCGCTCTCGTATCCAAAGGGCACGGTTGCATCGATGCCCATGCCGCCTTCGAATCGTGTATTGGAGGCGGTCCACTCTCTGCCACCTGCCGTCATACGTTCCGCGGGCATAAAGGTCTGTCCGCGGCCGCCCGGGATGGGATTGAGAATATCCGTGTGGGGGTTCACCCGGGTAGTGAGACACCACATGACGTCATCCATGTCATAGGGATCCGTATCCTCGCTAACAGCAATGGCGATCCGCGATCCCTGCGAAGTCGAAAGGATGGCGGAGAGGAAGTTCCGCTGCCAACCCTCTTCGATTTGATTCCGCTTTTTTACCTGAATGATGGCACCGCCCCAGTCTGTCATGCAGTAAGGGATGTTCACGTCCTGGATAATGCCCGGCTGGATGCGTTCCAGTAGCTCGAACATGGCCCCCTCGCGCACTGTTGTATCGATATTATGATCGTCCAATGTGTGCACGCCCAGGGCGAAGATGATGGGTTTGGACTCGGGCTTCCTCGTGGTCACCGCAGTCACGTGGAAAGTCGGCGCCTTGTAGGCCTTACCCATGTAGCCCGCCCATTCCGGATGGAAATGGAAACGACCCTGAACTCCAGCTTTCTCGGATTCCTCAGTCTCATAACGCCGGTCCCTTGGATTGACGTAGCCCTCCAGCACCACTTCACAGTCAGCCAACGCCAGGGCGTCCACGGTGCGAGCCTTGACTACACGCACAGGCGATCCCTGAACTGCGCCGGCCACGGCAAGCTCGTCGCAACCATGGGGCAGCACGACATAATCAAAACCCGCCCCTGCCAGAAGGGTGCATGACGGAGGAACACCGAAACACATCGTGATGGGCACGGGCTTGTCGTCACGGTAATACTTCGACACGACCTGCCACATGTGGGAACCGGGGGAAATTTGAAACGTCCCGATGTTACCCCAACGAAAGTTCATACGGTTATAACCCAGATCCGTACCGCCGCCGAAGTGCTCCCCGGAGATGAGACGGTTGCCTGAACCCACGGTGAGCTCCGGCTCGTACTCCGTGTGACGGATGGGAACGAGGTATTGGTTCACTTCCTTGGGCTTTTCAATAACCACTTCCTGAGCGGGTGCGTCCTTCTGGTCCACCATGAGCGGAGGAATTACATGGTTGATGGCATCAGCGATTCTTTTGGTCCGCTCGGTATGATCCTTCCATCCAAAGAGTTTGTTGATGACGTCCATGTCGCCGAACAGATTGGTCACAACGCGGTGGTTAGGCTTGTCCTTGACGTTGTTAAACAGAATAGGACATCCGCCGTCCATCTGCTTTTGCAAAGCCGTAATCTGAAGACTCGGATCTACCTCTTTGTCGGTTTCGATCAGATCGCCTTCTGACCTTAGCCAGTCCAACATCCCCCGCAGGTCGGTGATGCCCTTCGCGCCTGCGGCCACCTCTTTCATTGCCTTACTCATAAATAATCCCCCAAAATTTTTTCTTGACCTCTTTAAGACCACCCAGCCTGGGCAGGGCTAATAATACCTAGACCAGAATTGTAAAGATTTCAAGCCATTCGAGCGTGTCATCCCGTCGATCCTAACTTGACATTTAAACTAGTGCTTGCTACTTCAAGATGCGAGGAAAAATTGAGGTTTTTCGCTCTAGTTCTGCCCTTTTTTTGGTCATCGGGCTGTCTCCAAGTCGAGTCCATTGCATAACCGGGCAGGGTCTCGTTTCCCTGCCCTTTTTTAATTGAAGAAGATGGCTGCCGCCGAAAATGGTTTTCTAAACCCCTTCCGGGTCCTGGACCTGACGGACGAATTGGGCTTTCTTTGCGGTAAAATTCTCGGGGATCTCGGCGCGGACGTCATTAAAATCGAAAGACCCGGAGGAGATCCCGCTCGAAGTATTGGCCCCTATTTTAATACCCAACCGGATCCCGAGAAGAGCCTTTACTGGTTCGCCTATAACAACAACAAACGCGGAATCACTTTGAACCTTGAGTCCGATCGTGGACGGGAACTTTTTAGCCGGCTGGCGGCAAAGTCAGATTTTATCATTGAATCCTTTAAACCCGGGCACCTGGATGACCTCAATTTGGGCTACACAAATCTGGCCCAGCTCAACCCCCGAGTCATTCTAACCTCCATTACACCCTTCGGACAGACAGGACCCTACAGCCGATTCAACGCTTCCGACATTGAGATTATGGCCATGAGTGGCTGCATGTCGCTTACGGGTGATCCGTCAAGAGAACCGCTCCGCGTGACTTTTCCCCAGTCGTATCATTGGACCGGTTCTTATGCAGCCATGGGAACGCTGGTGGCTCACCATCAGCGCCAGCGCACCAACGTAGGCCAGCACGTGGACGTCTCCGCCCAGGCCTGCCTGCTTTGGGCGTTCTCCCACGCCCACACGTTCTGGGATTTGAACAAGCATGTTGAAAAGAGAGCCGGTTCCTTCATGACAGGCCGGAGCATTACCGGCGCAAAAATGCGCGTATTTTGGCCCTGTAAGGATGGCTACCTGAACTTTATCATCTACGGTGGCGAGGCGGGCAGAAAGACAAACCAGGCACTGGTGGAGTGGATGGAAGCGAAGGGGGGAGCGCCGGAGTTTTTAAAGAACAAGGACTGGAAGGTCTTTAATATCGCCGAAGTGACCCAGGAAGAAATTGACCAGATGGAAGAGCCCATCGGCCGATTTTTCCTTGAGGTGACAAAGAAGGAATTTCTCGAGGCGGTGATCAGCCGCGGCATGCTTGGTTATCCGGTGTCAACGGCGAAAGAGATTATGGAGGATCCGCAACTGGAGTCACGAAGTTTCTGGGAACAGCTGGAGCATCCCGAACTGGAGAGTTCCATCACCTACCCGGGGGCCTTTTCGAAATTCTCCGCGGGCAAATGTTCCCTCCATCGACGGGCGCCACTGATTGGCGAGCACAACGAGGAAATTTTGGGGAAAGAGCTAGGCCTTAAATCGACGCAGTTGAAGCAGCTGAAAAATGACGGAATCGTATAAAAGTACAAATTCGAAGCACGAAATCCAAAACTCGAAACAAAGAGGGAAAACTCCAAATACAAATTTTAATACAAATAAAAACGCGGGAGGAGTTCTCATTGCAAGGTTTTGTATTTTGGAAATTGAAGTTTTGAAATTGTTTCGTATTTCGATATTCGGATTTCGGATTTTTATTCGCCAGGGTTTTTGGCGAGAAGATCCTATTGAATCGGTAAAAATTTGATGGAAGCGCTCAAGGGAGTCAAGATCGTCGAGTTTGCAGCATTTGCGGCAGGCCCTGTGGTGGGAAAGCACCTGGTGGATTTCGGAGCCACCGTCGTCCATGTGGAATCGAAGGCGCGCCCCGACGGTTTCAGAACCCATTACCCTCCATACAAAGACAACATCCACGGGCTCAACCGATCGGGCCTATTTGCTCTGGCGAACAGCAACAAGTTGGGGATCACCCTCAACTTGAAAAAAGCACCCAAGGCAACGGAACTGGCAAAGAGGATCGTCGCTTGGTCCGACGTCGTCATTGAAAACTTCAGCCCCGGTACCATGAAGCGTCTCGAGTTGGATTACGAATCTTTGAAAGAAATCAATCCTCGGCTGATTATGCTTAGTAGCTCCAATCTCGGACAAACGGGCCCCCACGCCAGACACCCAGGATTTGGCTCACAGCTCTCATCGCTGGCGGGTTTCACCAACCTGACGGGCTACCCCGATGGCTCTCCACAGATCCTATACGGACCCTATATCGACTACATCGCCGTAGGTTATGGCGCCGTAGCGATCCTTGCGGCGCTGGACCATAGGGATCGAACGGGCATGGGGCAGCACATCGATCTGGCTCAATACGAGACCGGTCTTCAGTATTTGGCCCCGATCCTTCTAGACTACAAGGTGAACGGCAAGGTAGCCACCCGAGACAGCAATCGTGACCCTTACATGGTTCCCCACGGCGCCTTTCCCTGCAAAGGCGAGGATCGCTGGTGTGTGATCAGCGTATCGACGGAGAAGGAATGGAAGGCGCTGTGCAAAGTCATGGGAAATCCGGCCTGGACCAAGGAAAAGGATCTGAGCACCCGGAAGGGCAGGAAGGCAAACGAGGACGAGCTGGAGAAAAAGATCGCTGAGTGGACAAAATCTCGGACCCCGAAAGAAGTCGTGGCAAAGCTTCAAGCCGCCGGGGTTCGCGCCGGGTTGGTCAACACAATGCAGGAAATCTACGATGACCCCCAGCTAACTCACCGAGGCCAGTGGGTACCGCTTAAACACCCGGAGATCGGAGTCATGCAATATCAGAGACCGCCCTTTATCCTGTCCAAAAGCCCCGCAGGACCCGAGAGATGCGATCCCCTGCTGGGAGAGCATAACGAATACTTTTACCGTGAGCTCCTGGGGCTTTCCGCAGACGAATACGCCGAGTTAAAAAACGACGGCGTCATCGATTAATCCAATCGCTGCGAGGTGTCATGAACGAGCCCAGCCAGTTGACCCTGACAAACAGCGCATGGGACGAAATCTCACGACATGCCGCCGATACGTTTCCCGAAGAGTGCTGCGGCCTGATCTTCTCTAAAGGCGGAAAGGACCGGGTTCACCGCTGCGCGAACATTCAGAACAAGCTGCACGCCCTGGATCCGCAAACCTATCCCCGGGACGCAACCATCGCTTACGCCATGGACATCAAAGAACTTGAGAGGGTTACCGAGCAAGCGGAAATGGAGGGAGAGAGCCTCAAAGCCTTTTATCATTCTCACCCCAATCACAAGGCCTACTTTTCCGACGAGGATAAGGGGTTCGCCAGCCCCTTCGGAGAACCCACCTACCCCCAAAGCGCTCAGGTCGTTGTCTCGATCTACGATCGGGAGGTCAAAGAGATTTGCGCATACGCCTGGAGCTCCGGTGCCAAAGATTTTATTCAAATTCCCTTGAATAAAAACCCGTCTGCATGAGCCTCAAGCATCACACTATCGAGGCGCGCGGTTTCAAGGTCCATTACGTGGAATGGGGCTCTCCCAAGGGCATACCGTTAATCTTGGTTCATGGCTTTCTAGACCACGCTCGCAGTTGGGACCCTTTTGTCGCCGCCATCGAGAAAATCACCAAAAGATCTCCATGGATCATCGCACCCGATTGCCGGGGGCACGGGGACAGCGGTTGGGTTGGTAGCGGCGGTTATTACCATTTTCCCGACTACGTTCTTGACCTGGACGCGCTGATCAGCAGCCTCAAGGTTTCTTCGGTTGTCCTCATGGGACACTCCATGGGAGGCACGATATCGTTTCTCTACTCAGGGACCTTTCCGGCCCGGGTCAAAAAGCTGGTTCTGGTGGAAGGAGTGGGCCCACCAGGATTCTCCTTCTCACACGCACCCGAACGGATGGGAAAATGGATCGCAGAGATCAACGCTTCGGAACAAAAAAGGCCCGTGGAGTATGGATCCGTTGAGCAAATGGCGGAACGGCTTCGGCAACGGGACCCCCGGTTGAATCAGAAGGTGGCGCTGCACGTTGCCCGGTATGGGTCGAAAGTAACACCGACAGGAAAACGCGTGTGGAAGTTTGATCCCCTGCACCGTACGTCCTCACCCCAACCTTTTTATGCGGGACAAGCGCTTGAGTTTTTACGCCGCATTCAGTGTCCCGTGCTCCTGGTGAGGGGGAAGGAAAGCCGCCAAGTTCATCGTAAGGATCTCGGTGAAAGGTTCGATGCCATTCCACGCTCTAAGCTTGTCGAGATACCGCGGGCCGGCCATATGGTCCATCGCAACAATCCGGATGCATTGGCCAGGGCAGTTGCTGCATTTGTCAAGTCCTCGAAAGCGTAACAAAGTGTTGATCTGAATGTTGAATCCTGGTAGGGTCCAAAAAATAGAGGTTGGAAAATTGGCACGCGGCAAACGACTCTTTCTTCGTGTGGGAGACGAGGTATCCCACAACCACAACAGCCAATGGGGCATCGGCGTGGTTGAGGAAGTCATGACTTCCTCCGTTCCCGGAGGAACCTGCCTCACCCGTATTCGATTCCAGGATGGCAAGCTGCGAGTCTTCGATAACGATCTCGATAGCGAGAGGTGTTGCTATTATTTCGGCATGCGCCTCTATTGGGATCCATCGAGTAAGAAAAACGCCATTCGGGCAAAACTCTTTTCCGAGTAACTCAAAGGAACCAGCCTATGGCCCTCACGCGAAACTTTAAAACCGTCATCGCAGTTCTTAGCTTGATAATTCTCATAGCGCCCTATTCTTCCTTTGCAGGTGAGGGCATCAACAAGGCAGGAGAAGTCACCGGTGTCACCGTGGGAAACATGGTATTCGTACCGGTGAAGGTGGCGATTATGGGCTTTGCGGCCCCTGTGGCATTGCTCTCCTTGATCGGTTCATTGGGAGACACCGAACAGGCAAAAGCGATTTGGAAGGATTCGACAGACCAGCCCTACTTCATCTCGCCAAAATTAGCCAGGAAATCCGTCGGCCGACGTCCTGATCTCAACGCGGATTGGGATCCGGCACGTGACGACACCGAAGAGTAAATCACGTGCCGGTGAAAGTTTCTTCCTGACTTAAGCAGCCAGATTTTTCTTGTAGAAGCTAACCGATCTTGACCAGGCGTCCTTGGAGGCGTCTGGGTGATAGCGGCCCGCATTGGTGTTGTTGTTGAAGGCGTGCTGGGCTCCGGGATAGATCTTGGAATCGAAGTTCTTGCCGAATTTTTTCATGGCTTCCTGCAAGGGCTCAACACCCGGAGTGATATTCTTGTCTTCCGAGCCGTAGTTTCCAAGCACCGGGCAAGGAATGTTCTGCACCGCATCCAGCGGGTCGGGATTCCGACCATAGTACACGATGCACGCGTTCAGATCCTTGCACTTGGTGGCAAAATTCAGGGACTGGCCTCCGCCCCAACAAAAACCCACGACCCCGACACGACCGTTACCAAAATTAAGTTTCTTTAGGTAATCCACACAGCCGTTCAGATCTTCCACTGCATTATCATTGGTCACTTTTCTGATGGCCGCGACGGCGTCGTCCTCGGTCTTGTATTGCTCCGTCCCTCCGAGCCGTGAGAGCAGGTCCGGCGCCAGGGCGATAAAACCCTCTTTTGCGAAACGACGGGCCACATCCTTAATATGATCCACCAAACCCTTGTTTTCGTGAATCACGATAACAGTTCCCAAATTCTTCCCGTCCTTGGGGTGCGAGAGATACGCTTTGACCACCCCGCCCTTTCCCGAAATATCAACCATGGACGAGGAAAGGCTGGGATCATCAGCTGGAACGATTGTAGGTATTGCTTCTGCCATTGCGAACTCCTCCTTTCATGACACGTTATTAAATGGCAAGGCCAATTCTATAGCCGAAATTGATTTTAAATACTAGACCGTTTTACTCGCTTACCCCCGCCAAATCCCCCACCACCCGCGGTTTCGATTCTAAGCCGATCCCCCGCAGAAAGGTTCAGACTGGCCTTTCCCGGAAGGGGGACAGTCTTGTGTCCCCGTAGCAGCAGGTTTCTCCCCTTTTTGCCCTCTCTTCCTCCCCGTAGCCCATAGGGAGAAGTCGACCTTCTGTCTGTAAGCAGGGTACAGTTTATGTCCGTTAGAAACTCCAGTTCACGGACCAGGCCGTCGCCCCCGCGCTTTGCCCCCTTGCCACCGGAACCCCTCCGTACCGAATAGGCGCGTATGCGTAGGGGATAGTTGTTTTCCAGTGCTTCAATGGGTGTGTTCATCGTGTTGGTCATGTGGGTATGAACACCGGAGGCTCCCGTTCCACCGGGGCCGCCGCCGCTTCCTCCTCCTACGGTTTCGTAATAAGAAAACACTCGTTCTCTGAACGGGTCGTAACCGCCCATGGCCGTGTTGTTCATGGATCCCGAGCTGGCAGCAGGAATTCTATTTGGAAGGGCCACCGAAAGCGCGCGAAGAATCACATCTACGATCCGCTGCGACGTTTCCACATTGCCACCCGCCACCGCCGCCGGAAATCGCGCGTTGACGATGCTCCCCGGTGGCGCCACGACCCGTATGGGCCGCATAATCCCGGCGTTGGCAGGGATCGCATGGGCGCTGACAGCTTTAAAAACATAAAACACACAGGAGAGGGTAATGGCTTCGTTGGCGTTGAGACAACCCTGCACTTGGGAGTCCGTCCCGGAAAAATCTACGCAGGCCCGGGACCCGCGAATGGTCACTTCTACCTGTAGCTTGATTTTCTTTCGGCCTATGCCGTCATCGTCCAGAAAGTCCGTGGCTCGATAGATGCCATTTGGAATCCGTCGAATGGTTGCTGCCATCAGCCTTTCCGAGTAGGCGACCAGAGCCTTCATTTCCCGACCAAGACGTTGGAGCCCTCTTATTCTCGCCTCTTCCTCAATTCGAACCGCCCCCATCCTCAACGCTCCCCATTGAGCCCGCAGATCCCCCTCCCGTTCCTTTGTCGTACGCACGTTGTTGAGCAAGAGGTCCCAGACACCCCTATCGATCTGTCCACCGCGCAGGAGTTTCACCGGAGGAATACGGATTCCCTCTTGAAAAACGTCGCTGGATAGCGGCATGGAACCCGGGGTCATACCTCCCACATCGGAGTGATGAGCGCGATTCGCCAAGTAAGCAATGGGTCGCTTTTGACGTTTGAGAAATACCGGCGTCACCATCGTCAGATCCGGCAGGTGGGTCCCTCCCGCAAAAGGATCGTTTAGAATCACGACATCTCCCGGTTGCATCCGAATTCGATCGATGGCTGCTCGCACTGACAGGGGCGTGGAACCCAGGTGAACGGGAATATGAGCGGCCTGGGCGACCATTTCGCCCTGGCCATCAAATACAGCGCAGGAACAATCGTGTCTTTCAGTGATGTTGGGAGAGAACGCCGTGCGGCTGAGAAGGACTCCCATCTCTTCCGCAATGGAACTCATCCGATTTGAAAAAATCTCTAATTGAATGGGATCCAATTTAGGCACCCGGTGCAAATCACAGCATGGACCTGGCCCCCGATGTCCCCCTTTGCAAAAAGAGCCAACTTCGTAGAAAATAGGGCCTATTCGCAATAATAGAAGAACGGGTAAATTTTCTATAGCCTGAACCGGTCCTCCGTTGCAAGGTTTTAGAATGAGGACAACCCTTTATAAAAGCACGTGTTTTTGCCTCTTGGCTCTGACCGTAAGCGCATGCTCTGTGGTCACGGCCCCCTACCGATACACGAAAAAGACCGTTAAAGGAGGGATCTGGTTAGGCAAGGCAACCTACAATACGGGAAAGGTCATTTACCACGTCGGCAAGTACACCTATATCGTGGTTAAGGCTCCTTTTGATTGGCCGCTGACCAATGACATCAAGACCATCGACGGCTTATCCCCCAAAGAGGCCATACGCCAGGGTAGAGTCAAGAACGCTCCATACACCGTGAAGGGACGAAAATACTATCCCATGTCAGTTGCCAACGCAGAAAACTATGAAGCCACGGGAATCGCTTCGTGGTACGGATATGAGACCCGAAACCAGAGAGGCGGCCACATGACGGCCAACGGCGAGGCGTTCAATCCAAAGGGCCTCACCGCCGCCCACAAGCATCTCCCTCTTCCCATGTACGTCAAAGTCACCAACCTTGAGAACCGGCGCTCCATCATTGTGAGAGTGAACGACCGCGGACCCTTTCCGAGCGATCACAACGCAAGCTCAGGTAAGCGGATCATCGACCTCAGCATGGGCGCCGCAAAAAAAATCGGTTTTTATGAAAAAGGAACCGCCCGGGTCCGAGTCGAAGCGGTCGAGGTGGACAAGGGATAGCGCGACGAAATCTTTTGTCATCCGTTTTCCTCACAGGGTTTCACCGAAAGTTAAGTCACTGGCACCCTGCTAACTCTCTTAATCTCTGTCATCCGAGTTAGCAGAGCCAGTCACGCCCACGGTGGCGGGATGAAGATCGTTTGCACCCCCTGGACCTTTCAATGCCCATCTGGCATTTAAGGGGAGGATGGAAACGAAGCTGACAGTCCGTGTCCTCAAGAAGGTGAGCGATGTACAGCGGGATGACTGGGATCACCTGTTAAAGGGTGGATCGCCATTCTTGCGGTGGGACTGGCTGGACGCGCTGGAAAAAACCGGATGCGCCTCCAGCAAGACGGGTTGGTTGCCGCAGCACATCGTTATCGAGAAAAAAGGCAAGCCCGTGGCGGCATGTCCCATGTATCTCAAGGGGCACAGCATGGGGGAGTTCGTTTTTGACCACGAATGGGCCCACTTTGCTACTCGCTCAGGGATCCAGTACTACCCAAAGATGTTGGTGGCGGTGCCGTTTACTCCCGTTACCGGCATGCGATTTCTGACCGATCCAAAGGAAAACCGGTCCCAACTGACTCAGCTGCTGGGACAGACCTTGATTCAAATTTGCAGGGAAAACAATATCTCTTCGGTGCACGTTAATTTTTGCCTGGAGGATGAATCGGAAGTCCTCAAGAAGTTCGGGTTCCTGCCCAAGATCGGACTCCAGTTTCACTGGCAAAACCACGGATACCAGACCTTCGACGATTACCTGGAATCTTTTCGCAGCGACCGGCGCAACAAAATAAAAAAAGAGCGGCGGGAGCTAGACACCCAGGGGATCCGTGTCCGGGCAGTGGAGGGTGACGAACTGAGTCCGGGACTCCTGAAAACCATGTTCCATCTCTACAAGACCCACATCGACGAGCTCTACTACGGCAGGCAGTATCTCAACATGGGGTTCTTTGAGGAGTTGGCCCACCGGTTCAAAGATTACGTTTGTCTAGTCATCGCGGAAAAGGATTCTCGGGTCATTGCGGGGACGCTAAACGCACAGGACGAAGTTGCGATGTACGGCCGGTACTGGGGAGCCCTTGAGTACCATCGCTTCCTTCACTTCAACGTCTGCTACTACTCCGCCATCGAACACTGCGTTCAAAAGGGATTGCAAAGGTTTGAGGCGGGCGCCGGCGGCAGCTTTAAGGGTCTCCGGGGGCTGGAGCCTGAAATGACCTACAGCATGCACTACATTTCCGATGAAAGATTCAGGAAAGTGTTGCGGGAGCACTTGCAGGAGGAGAGATCATACACCGCCTCCAAGCAGAGTGCGTTACTGGCAAGGAGCCCTTTGAAAAAGGGAGCGGAAAACGCAGGTTAGGATTCCGCGTATTTGAAGGTTAGCTTATCGTCTTTCTCGTCGATCTCTACTTTGCCGCCGTTTTGTAGTCTGCCGAACAGAATCTCGTCAGCCAGAACCCTTTTGATTTCGTTCTGAATCACCCGAGCCATGGGTCTCGCTCCAAACACAGGGTCATAGCCTTTCTTTGCCAACCAGCTTCGTCCCTTTGGCGCAAGGTGTAGATAGACTTTCTTTTCGTTGAGCTGAACGTCGAGCTCCATGACGAATTTGTCAACCACTCGCTCAATGATCTCCGAGCTTAAGGAGTTGAAGAACACTGTGGCATCAAGGCGGTTACGGAATTCAGGGCTGAACATTTTCTCCATGGCTTCTTTGCCCTTGCCCACATTGGTGTTTGTGCCAAACCCCAACGGTGATCCACTCATCTCCCTGGACCCTACGTTGGTCGTCATGATCAAGATGACGTTGCGGAAGTCCGCCTTTTTCCCATTGTTGTCCGTCAAGGTGGCGTGGTCCATCACCTGAAGCAGAATATTGAACAGATCCGGATGGGCTTTTTCGATCTCATCCAGGAGCAATACCGCATAGGGCGTCTTGTTGACAGAGTCCGTCAATAGACCTCCCTGATCGAAACCGACATAGCCTGGAGGCGCTCCGATGAGGCGCGACACCGTGTGTTTTTCCATGTACTCGCTCATGTCGAAACGGAGGAACTCCACACCCAGGGTTCGAGCAAGCTGCTTGGCCACTTCCGTCTTGCCCACACCTGTGGGACCAAGAAACAGGAAACACCCTATGGGCTTTTCCGGCTGACCCAATCCGGATCGGGATAGCTTGATGGCGCTGGCAACGGTATCGATGGCCTCGTTTTGGCCAAAAACCGTCAGCTTCAGGTCCCGATCCAGGTTGTTGAGCTGTTCTTTGTCGGATACCGACACGCTACGGGGAGGAATCTTGGCCATGGTAGCCACGATTTTCTCGATATCTTTGGGGCTGATAGTCTTCTTGCGCCTGTCCGGAGGAAGAACCCTCACGGAAGCGCCCACTTCGTCGATGACGTCAATGGCCTTGTCCGGCAATTTACGGTCGTTGATATGCTTCGCCGAAAGCTTTGCCGCGGTGCGAAGCGCCGGGCCGCTATAGGTTACTCCGTGATGCTTTTCGTATTGGGATTTGAGCCCCTGCAGAATTTGATACGTTTCCTCCACACTGGGTTCCGCCACCTCGATCCGCTGAAAACGCCGGGCCAAGGCCCGGTCCCTTTCAAAGTAGCTCTTGTAGTCATGATACGTGGCCGAACCGATACATTTGAGTTGACCGGAAGAGAGGACGGGTTTCAGAATATTGGACGCGTCCATGGAGCTGCCGCTGGCCGCTCCCGCTCCCACCACGGTGTGAATCTCGTCAATAAAAAGTATTGAATCGGGTCGTTTCTTGAGGGCACTCAAAACTCCTTTAAGACGCGCCTCGAACTCGCCCCGAAACTTGGTTCCTGCCAGCAACGCGCCCATATCCAGAGCGTAGATGACCGCGTTTTTCAGGGCATCCGGGACCTTTTGCTGAAAAATCTTGAGTGCCAGTCCCTCAGCGATGGCGGTTTTACCGACCCCCGGGTCCCCTACAAAGATGGGATTGTTCTTTCGCCTCCGGCAGAGGATGTGTATGGTCCGCTGAATCTCGTTCTCCCGTCCGATGAGCGGATCGATGCGACCCTGTTGGGCCTCTTCCACCAGGTTGAGGGTAAACGCCTTCAGCGGATCTTTGGAAGGCCTCGGTTGCTCGCCGTCCTTTTCCTCCTCTTCGCTAACCTCTTCGCCTTCTTCCTCGTCGCTCACCTTGGAGACGCCGTGGGAAATATAGTTGATCACGTCGAATCGGGTGATCCCCTGCTTTTGGAGTAGAAATGCCGCGTGGGAATCACTCTCGCGAAACACCGCAGCAAGAATATCACCGCCGTGGATCTCCGATTTCTCCGCCGACTGGGCGTGAAGAATCGCCCGTTGCAGCACACGATGGAAGCTGAGGGTTTCCTGGGGCTTTCGATCCATTTCCGCGGGCAGCTGCTCGAGGTTGTTATCGAAGAAATCCTCAAGGTCTTTTTTCAGTTGCTCGACGTTTCCGCCGCACTTCACGATGGTCCGGCCGGCTTCCTCATCGTGGAGCAACGCGTATAGGAGGTGTTCGAGGCAGACAAACTCATGACGTCGTCTCTTTGCTTCCTGATAGGCAAACTTCAATATCTTTTCCAGTTCCTTTGCAATCATTCCTATGCCTCTTCCATGGTACACTTGAGTGGGTACTCGTGTTGCCGTGCCAAATTTTCCACCTGGGCCACTTTGGTTTCTGCCACCTCGTAGGTATAAACTCCCGCTACCCCGATGCCGTTTTGATGGACGTGCAACATGATATGAACGGCCTCGGTGTGCGCTTTGTGAAACACATACTCTAAAATTCGCACGACGAATTCTTTCGTCGTGTAGTCGTCGTTATGCAGGAGGACTTTATAGAGGGGTGGTCTTTTGAGTTTCTTCTCGGTTTCTTTTTCGGTGTCGAGGACCACCCCGTGATCAGAATCATGTTCCCGTTTGCTCATGGACTTTTATCCCATGGATTGAAACGAGGTATCTATAATTCCTTTTTAGGAAATCACCGTTGCTTTGTCAAAGAGGGTACCGATAAATTTATTTCTTTTTCCAGCGAACGGTCCTTTTTCGGTTTGGTATGCCGTCTCCCAGGAGAGTCCTTCCACCCTTGGGAAAATTCTTTGGGGGAATCGCTCCGAGAACCATATAGATGAGATCGCTTCGAGAGGTATTTCCCATAGCGCGATAGACCGTGGGGCCCACTCGTACCACGGTGCCCTCCGGCACTTTGTGACGGCGACCGTCCAGTTGGAGGGTCCCCGTTCCCTTCAGAATGACAAAGACCTCTTCCTGAACTTTGTGCCGATGTACGTAGCTGGCGCCTTCCCCCGGCTTAAGCCGCATGAGGCTGATTCCCACCGCCTTACACCCCATGGTACGCGCCAGGAATTGCCTATCCTTTACCTTTCCAAGAGGCATATATTTTTTTGCATATCTCGCCATGACCTTGATCACCTCCCAAGAGTTAATTGCCCCTACGGTGGAGCTGGATATTACGGTACATGCCTTCGATATTTAGCGGAAGCCAATCCTTATACTGTCCCCAGTCCTTGTATTTTTCTAGCTTGATGGATTGTTTCACCTCTTCGAGAGATTTTCCCGCCCGGGCTTCCCTCAGCACCGCCCGATAAAGGTCTTCAAGATAAGCCCTGTGATCGCGGACATCCTGCTTGTTGCCCATGGGTCCGTGGCCCGGCACCAAGATGTCAAAGTCAATTTCCTCGACGATCTTTAAGCCCTCCATCCAATCCGGGAAGTAGGCGTCTCCCAAGGTCCGGTAAGGCAGGCGTTTCACGGAGACGAAATCCACCGCGAACAGCGCGCGCTCAGCCGGGAAGTTCATCACGATCGAATTGTCCGAATGGCCGCGCCCCACGTACTGGAGCTCTACCGTCTTTCCTCCCAGCTCGATACTCATCCCATCGGAAAAGGTAATCTCAGGCACGACCGCAGGTCGCTTCTCACCGACAATGGTCGACTTGGCGTTCTCGTGGGCCACCACTACGGCGGTTTTGGCTAATGCTTCACCACCGGAAATGTGGTCGGCGTGGTCGTGGCTATAGATAAGGTACTTTACGGGCTTGTTGAAACGCTTTTTCAGCTCCTGACTGAGCCATTTGGCGGCGTCCGAATTGATGGGATCGGTGGCAATGATTCCTTCGGGAGTTACCAGAAAGACCAAATAGTAAAAATTATTCTGAAAACGATAGAGATCACCCGCGATCCGTTCGATTTTTCGTACCGGCTCACGTTGGGCTGAACCGGGCAATGCATGGATCAGTAGAAGTGAAAGAAACAGCAAAAGGTATCGGAAGGTTAGATTTCTCACGGTTTTATCGTCCTCCATTTTGGCTGAAGCCCGTTACCGCACCATCCGCCGCCGAGGAGACGAGCCGGGCGTATTTTGCCATGACGCCACTTGCGTATCGCGGTTTCGGCGGGGTCCACTGCTTGAGGCGTGATTGGATTTCTTGGTCCGACAGTTCCACATCGAGTCGCCGACCCTCCACATCAAAACTGACCATGTCACCATCCTGCACCGCCGCGATGGGACCGCCATGGGCTGCCTCGGGTGCCACGTGACCCGCCATGAGCCCGTGGGTCGCCCCCGAAAACCGTCCGTCCGTCAGTAGGGCGACGGAATCCCCCAGGCCTGCGCCTACAAGGGCGGCGGTCACCGCCAGCATCTCCCTCATCCCCGGCCCCCCCTTGGGTCCCTCGTAGCGAATCACCACCACGTCGCCGGATTTGATCTTCCCTGATTGTACGGCTTGAAAGGCATCCTCCTCCCGGTCAAAGACCCGTGCCGGCCCGCGATGATTCACCCTTTCATGACCCGCCACCTTGATGACACATCCCGCCGGTGCCAGATTGCCCTTCAAAATAACTAATCCGCCAGTAGGTTTCAGCGGACTTGAAAGAGGGAGGACGACTTCCTGTCCGTCAGTTTCTCGGGCGCCCTTCACCTCCTCACCGATGGTGCGGCCGGTAACGGTCATCGCTCCACCGTGCAGCAAGCCACCCTCTAACAGCCTTCGTCCAACCAGCGGCACACCGCCTGCACGGTAAAGGTCGGTGGCCACATACCTGCCTCCGGGTTTCAGGTCTGCCAGCAGAGGAGTTCTCCTGCTGATCCGATCGAAGTCATCGATCACCAGGGAAACTCCTGCTTCCCGGGCCACCGCCAGGAGGTGCAACACTCCGTTGGTCGAACCGCCGGTGGCGGCGATTGCCGCAATGGCGTTTTCCAGAGATTCCCTCGTGATAATGTCTTTTGCCGTGAGGTTCTGTTCCACGAGCTTCATGACCAGTTGACCCGCGCTAAAGGCGACATCGTCTTTTTTGGTATCCATGGCGGGAACACTTGCGCTCCCCATGGGGGAGATGCCCATCATCTCGAACGCCGTGGCCATGGTGTTTGCCGTGAACTGTCCGCCGCAGGCGCCGGGTCCCGGACAGGTCTGCGCCTCGAGTTCCGCGAGATCGGCATCGGACATCTTGCCGGAAGCATGCGCCCCTACGGCTTCGAAAACATCCTGAATGGTCACGTCCCGGCCGCGAAAGCTACCGGGCATGATCGAGCCACCGTAGAGCATCAAGGACGGCAGATTCAGACGGGCCAGAGCCATGACGGTACCGGGGATGGTCTTATCGCATCCCGAGAGCGCGACGACAGCGTCAAAAAGGTGGCCCCGGGTGACCAGCTCGATGGAGTCCGCCACGACTTCGCGGCTAACCAGGGAGGCCTTCATCCCTTCCGTACCCATGGAAATGCCGTCAGAGACTGCAACGGTATTGAACTCAATGGGTGTTCCACCGGCTGCCCGAATTCCCTCTTTAACTTTGGCCGACAGCCGGCGAAGGTGAAAATTGCAGGGCATCACTTCGATCCATGTATTGGCAACTCCCACCAGCGGGCGAGCCAGATCCTTATCGGTAAATCCGATTCCCTTGAGCATAGCCCTGGCGGGTGCCCGGTCTGGTCCGTCCGTAATCGCCCGGCTGTGTTTCTTTAAGTCTTGAGCCATGGAATTCCTTTCTCGGGTGGTGCCGCTAGTCGTCCAACCACATGAGCTTCGCGGGATTATCCTTGAGCATCATCTTAACCTGATCGGGCTTGATCCCGTAGGCCAAAAGGGCGCAAATTTGCCTTTCCACTTTTGGAAAACCAGGGACAATCCATCCACATCGGGTAGCAAAATAGCGCCAGAAAATCCAGTGATCCCAAAGCCATGAGATGAATAAGCATCCGGGGCAACCTTGCAGTGCCGAGTAGGTGTCCAATCCTCAAATCTCCGGGGTGATCCCGGATCGGTGTTGTGCAGCCATCGTGCCCGATCCTCGGATGGCGTATAATAATGATTGATCCAAAGAAGGAAATTTTCGGCAAAGGAGTGCTCAGCAAAATAATGCTTACCAACTGGAGAGCCACAAGTTTCCTCGGCCTTCTTTTCGCTACCTTCCTACTGGCCGGCTGTGAAAGTGGCGGGAGCGAGAATCAGGTAAGGGACGCCGTGGAGGAAGTCGTGACCAAGGATTTTAAGATCTACGAGAGTACAAAAGAGACCATCGCAAATATTCAAAAAACATCCGATGAGGAACGGCAGCAACAACTGGACATGCTAAAATAGCGCACCTTAGACTGACGATATTTGGAACCATGCCTCGATTTGTAAGTTTTTGTTAATCGCCCTTCCCAGCCCAAACCCCTTCAAAATGGGGCATCTTCCCGTCTTCTCAACAACTTACACACTCTATTTATCCTAGACTCCAGTGGCACGGGGGTTGCAATGGATTCAACCCCATGGAGATTTTTCAAGGCATTTTCGATAGCGGCAACGTCGTGACCCCGTTAGAAGCAGTCTTCTACGTGTTTCTCGTCACGTTTTTCACTTTGATGCGACTCGCGGAGTCCTGCCTCGTCAATACCTTCAGTTTTGCGTATTATTGGGGATTCAAGAGCCTTCTATCCACGCTTTCGACCTCCACCATAATCTCAGAAAACACGATTATCATTTATACGGTTTCCGGTCTCGTGATTTTTGGGTTGCTCCACCTGAGCTACTTCAGAAAAGGTTTTGCAAAACAACCCGCAGAGTCTGACAAATCATCGGATTTTTCGGAGCCTGGTTCTTTCGGCACCATGTCTGAGGCAGACTAGTTACCGCGCAGTTTCGGTCCCATCTCATTCTTTTCAGTGACATTGGTAAGCCCCACGGGCCCACGATAGTAACTAACACTTAGCAGGAGGATCGTATGTATTTTCGGTTGAATGCGTTGGTTGTAGCGGCAATTATGGCCACGGGTACTCCCCTGTGGGCCCAGTCCTCAGAGTCGTCTTCAGACCGTCAGGGCGATTACCGACCGAAGCTTGGCTTGATGAGCCCCGAGGAGCGCGATCGAAAGCTTCAGGAGAGAATGGAACAGATGATTCGACGTCATCCCGAAAGGGCCGATGAGATCCGCGAGAGATACAAGCGCAGAAAGCAGCAAATACAGGAACGACGAGAGCAGCGGAGGGAAGAACGCGAGGCCAGGCAGGAACGACGGCAAGAAAGACGTGGAGAGTGGAGAGAGAGACGGCAGGACCGGAGAGAAGATGCCCTGGAACGCCGGGACCAGCGGCGAGACAATGCCCAGGAAAGACGCCAGGACAGGCGTGACTACTGGCAGGAGCGACGAGAGAACCGAATGGAGCATGCCAGAGAGCGCCGCGATCAGTGGCGGGACAATGCTCAGGAGCGGCGCCAGGACAGACAAGAGCGCTGGCAGGACAGATACGAAACCCGGCGTGAAAACGTTCATGACCGGCGCGAACAGAGGCGTGAGAACCTCAATGACAGGCGGGAAGGCCGTCACGAGCGAATGGAGTCTCGACGGGACGGCAGGCGCGAAAGAATGCAGAACAGGCGTGAGCACCGTCAGGGCCGGTCCCAGCAGAGACGTCATCGGAGAGCCGGTCGCCGAGGTAAGTAATCCCCCCTCTGATATAGGGCACTCCTTCGAAGCAGTTAAGCCTAATACGGCCCAATTCGAGCACCCACCGCACGGGCCCGGGAACAATTCCCGGGCCCTTTTTGTCTTCCGCCATGACACTTGTCAGGATCTCCAGGAATGTTATAAGTTGAGGCAAAATTCGCCTTATTTGGAGGTCAATTTATGCCTACCATCGATGCGGACGCCCATGTGATAGAAACCGAGCTAACCTGGGAATACATGGAAGGGTCAGAGGCTCCGTTCAAACCGGTGAACGTGACCACTTCGTCAGCCCCGGGCAGGCAGTTCTGGCTCATCGATGGAAAAGTCTTTGGCCGCGGCGGAAACGTCGGTCAGGAGTTTCCGGAAGCCTCGAGGGAAATGAAAGACGTGGAGATCCGGCTCCGACACATGGACGAACTGGGGGTGGATGTCCAGGTTCTTTTTCCATCACTTTTTTTGCGACCCCTCACCCGGCGCCCGGAAGTGGAGCGGGCACTGGCGAGAAGCTACAATCGCTGGATGATCGATGTATGCAAGAAGGGTGAAAAGAGGCTCCACTGGGCCGCTATTGTTCCCATGATCAACATGGAGAACGCCCTGGCGGAGGTGAAGTGGGCCAAGGAAAACGGCGCCTGTGGCCTCTTTACCCGGCCGATACCTGAAGACCGAGTCCTTACCGACCCTTACTTCTATCCCCTGTATGAAGAAGCGAGCCGGCTTAACATACCGGTCTGCGTTCATGCCGGCACGGGAAGCTTCGAATGGGTCAATGTCTTCGAGCAAGAGACCGGGTTCGGCAAAAACAAGCTCCCGGTGGTGTCCAGTTTTCACTCCATCGTCTATGACGGCTTGATGAATCGATTTCCCAAGTTGAAATTCGGCTTTATCGAAGTCAGTGCCCAATGGGTACCGTACGCGATCCACGACATCGCAAAGCGATTCAAACGCAGGGAGAGAAACCTGAGTCCCAACTTTATGAAGGAAATGCGGCTCTACGTTGCTTGCCAGACGGACGACGATCTCGACTATGTCTTAAAATACACCGGCGAAGACAACGTCGTTCTTGGCTCAGACTACGGCCACGCCGACACGGCCACAGAGATCGACGCTCTCAGGAGTTTGCAGAAAAAGGGCGAGGTCAGCTCGGGGGCCATCGACAAGATACTCAACAGCAACCCCACCACGCTGTTTGATCTCTAAATTGGTGAGAGCCTTTACTTCTGAGGGACTCCTACCCTCAGCCCGAACCGCCGGGCTACCAGGGCGACCCCTACGGTCATGGCGATCATCACAAGGCTGACGATGCCCGCCGCCTCCAATTCGGCGCCGTCCGAATGGGTCATCAACTCTAACGCAAGGATGGACAGGGTTACGGTTCCACGGCTGGCCAGCAGAATGATGCCGCTGGTCGCCTGGGCCGCCAGGACGAAGTTAAACGTTCCCACCAGCACCAGCATGGGCATAATAAGTGGCAACCAGATTCTAAAATAGGTCCGCCACCAGCCGGCGCCGGATAACCTCGAGGCCTCTTCCAGCTCTTCTCCCATTTGCAGGTAGACCCCTTTGAACAACTGAGTACTGGTTAATTTTCCCTGGAGGATGGTCACCAGAATCAACGCCCAGATGGTACCGAAGATGGGCCTCAGGAGAGGCGTGCCTAAAAATAGCCAGAGCAATCCCAGGCCGGCCAAGATACCGGGGATGGACGCCGACATCCAGAACATGGAATCGAGAACTGCCCGCATTCGCCACTTTGTTCGCACCAGGACATAGGCAACGATGGAGAACAACAGCGGAGAGATTAACGCGGTACTCAAGCTAAGGATCAACGTGTTTTGTAGCGCGAGCACAAAGAACCGGTCTTGAAGTACCTCGTGCCAGTGATTGAGTGTCCATACGGTGTTCAGCTGGAAGAATCCCACCCGGGTCATGAAGCTCCCGCCCACCAGGGTCAACACAGGCACAACCGTGAGCAAGGCTACGACGGCAACCACCAAGGTGTTGGCGAATGGTTGGGCCCAGCCTAGGTGGATCAAGCCCGGCTTGTATGCGGAAGTCACGGTCGTGTATTGACGCCGTTGCAGGAGCCAACGCTGAACCGGAATAATGGCGGCAATGAGGATCAGGGTAACGCTGGCCAAAGCCGTAGCCTGTCCATACTCCGGCGGGTCGAAATCCCTAATCTGCTGAAAGATCTTGGTTGAATAGACGAAGAACCCGATGGGCGTGCCCAGGATCCGCTCCGTCTCAAAGCTCTGAAAGATCCGCACCGCATTCAGCATGAAGACCACCACCATGGGCGGGATCATCACGGGCAAGGTGACCCGCATCATGGTTCGCAAATTGGACGCACCGGAAACGATACTCGCCTCTTCCAGGGTAAGGTCCATGTTTCGAAACGCCGGTGTGAGGAGCATGACCTTCTGGGAGATGGCATTTCCGAACAGGTGAGCACAGATGATTCCCTGGACACTGTAGATGTTGAAGGGTCCTTCTTCCACAAAGGGCAACCACTTTGCCGCCTGGTTGATAAAGCCGACATCGGGGTCCAATAAAAAAGTCCATCCCACCGTTGTGGAAAGCGAAGGCAGCATGAAGGACACCCAGAACATAAATTCAAAACCCCGGCTAAAGGGAATCCGTGTCCGGGCCAGAATCCAGGCAATCGTCACCGCCAAAGGGAAGCTGATGGATGTATAGGCAACGTAGACCAGAAAGGTATTGCCGATGGACCGCATGATGCCGGGTTGGGCAAAGGCCAGCTGCCAGTTTCGAAAGCTGAACTGGTAGGGATCAATGATGCTGGCAATGTTGAAGCTGTTGACGAAGATGAGCACCACCGGGTAGAGGATGTAAAAACCGAAAGTCAGAATTAACACCGCCATCACGAATGTGCCCGTGCTGGGGCGGCGCGTTGCCCACCACGAACGTGCAGCGGTAGGATATCCGGCAGTTTGATTCATAGGCTTCCCCTATTGGATTCGCTATTTCTTGCCCACCGAGACAAGAGCCTTGCGGGCGAAGTCCATGGATTCACCGAGTTTTTCCTGAAAATTGGCAGTCTGCTCTGGGAACCAGTAGTCGACGCCTTTAACCCGTAGGCTCGATTTCGCTACACCGTCATTAGGAATGTCCACGCGCAGGGAATCATCCCCATCGGCCTTCTGCATGAGCAACTGCCCTTCCCGGGTCAACCACCAGTTAATAAAAAAAGTCCGGGCGTTGGGATTGGGCGAGTCCTTCATGGACCAGATGGCTCCGCCTCCGACACTGATCCGTGGGGCTTCTTTCAAGATTTTTGCCAACTCGTCTTTCACCGGCATTCCCTGACGCATGAGACTCCGCACTTCACGGCTGCAGGCGAACATGCAAACGGAGTATTTGCCCAGCGCAAGCCATTCTGCCGCCTGCCGGGCATTTTTTACGATGGTTATATCCGTCTCCGTCAGCAGTCTGCGGAGATATTCAGGTCCAAGCTGCGGGTGGAGATAGTACATGGCCGTGCTCTGTCCCACCCCGGCGGAACTCGGGTCACGGGCGACAATTTTTCCTCGGAACCTTGGTTCCAACAGGTCCCAGAAGGAATTGATGTCCTCCGGTTTGACCTTGTCAATGTTGTAGGTGATTTCTGAGGCAAATCCTCCGTTGCCCCGGAATCCTACGATGTAATTCTTATCCGGGTCCATCAAGACGGGGCCCGTTCCGTTGTACCAGGCGTCTTTTTTGAGGACCTCGGGATGAATCAACAGAGGCTTGATGGGTTCAATGACTTGAGCAGGCAACAGACGGGTATTTGCCGTCGTGATGCCTCCCATCCAAACGTCGAGGGAGTGCCGACCTGCCCTGCGTTCCGCCAGAACCCGGTCCGCCTGCTGGCGGGAAGAGCCAGTGGAGAATACCACCTTGATCTTGTACTTCTTTTCAAAGGCTCCGATGTGCTTTCCAATGCCCCGCCCGATGCCACAGCAGATAAACGCAACGAGCTTACCTTCCTGTTGGGCTTTTTTGAGAAGTTCTGCCCATTGCTGATCAAACGAACCGTTCTGGGCCAACGCTGAAACGGGCGCTGCCATCAGCGTTGCGATGCTGAAAAGTAGTGCCCAGAAGAGAGCTAATCTTGGAAACTTCATTGAAATCCTCCTTGGATGATTCTATTTAGACTCGTCGGCAGATGTCGTGTTCATGTGAGCCAGGGCCCGGATTCCGCCCTCTTTTACATCTGGAGCACGGTCCGCTTTGGTTTGCTCCAATCCGCTATCGATATTCGTGTCAATGATGGGGTGATTGGGGTCACGGGTAAACCCATTGATAGGGTCAAGCCCCGCCTGCACCCTTTCAATATTTGCCTTCAGCATTTCCCTTAACATCACGATCCCCCCGTCCGCTGTGGCCAGCCGTTCTCTCGTTCGGTCCGCAACAGGCCCCTGGGTTTCCCATGCCATATGGTCCTGGGGGATCACGTGGTGCAAGGTGTATTTGGTATTGGGATGCAGCTTGTCAGCCGGCTGTCTGTAAGGCTCCTTGTACTCCACCGGCGGGTCTTCTGAATTATCCACGGGTTCACCATTTTGCGGGAGCCGGAACATCACGTGAATATGCATGGTGTGCTCGTCATCGATGGGGACGCGAATCTGCGTGCTGGGTCCTTGCCTGAGAATGTTAGGGAAAATCAACGGATGCTCATCCAGCATGCCGTTCTTGTAAAGCCGTTCTTTTACAATGCCGTAGGGGACGGTGTAGAACTTGAAGTATTCAACGTCGTCGGTAAATCCGCGGGTCGTGCTTTCCGGTGCCCGGCCTTTCCTGCCCGCAAACTCCTGATGCAGCACCTGCAAATGGGAGGGATCCACCGAGTTCTCCATCGCCTGGAGCCAATTACAATCCAATTGGGGATGGACAACAATCTTGCGGTTGCCATCGGTTCGAAACAACGTATCGTACTTGGGAATCTCCGGAGCCGGCTGAGGACCCATATAGGCCCAATAGAGACCGACAAGCTTTCGTACCGGGTAGGACTTCTGTTTGATGGTGAGCCTGAACTTGCTCTCCGCAGGTTCCGGCGGCGTTTCCAGGCAATTTCCCTCAACATCGTAAAGCCATCCGTGATAGGCGCAGGCGATGCCTCGTTCCTCGACCCTGCCGTAAACCAGCGAGGCACCTCGATGCGAGCAACGATCCTCGAGCAACCCCACCCGACCTTTTTTATCGCGAAAGAGCACAAGGTTCTCGCCGAGAACTCTCACAAACTTGGTAGGGTTTTCATCGGTAAGTTCTTTGGCAACGGCAACCGGGTGCCAGTAACGACGCAGAAGCTCGCCTGCGGGTTCACCGGGACCCACCTTGGTCAGAAAATCGTTCATTTCCTTCGTAATGGCCATCGTATTGTCTCCTTTACTTTTTTAATATAATTTTCAGCCGCCGCCGGTCCGCAAATTCATTTGTCCCAAAAAGAAAAAAGCCAGCACACCGACACTCATAGCATCAGACGACTGGCCGAATTCCATCCCACAATTTCCCTGAACCGCTGTTCCTTTTCCGCTCCGTTCGCGTGCAAACGCACCGGATGAATGATTCACCTCCGCGGGGAAATGGGTCTCGTCTCTTACCTTCAAGCGCCCCTATATCAGCATAGGGAATGGGGCGTGTCAACCCTGCAGAAACGAGGCAATTCACAAACGTTCAACCCCTAACTTGACTGTGGGTAACCCGATTGCTAATTTCGATGCCCGACACAAAGGTGAGCAGTACCTCATTCATCTAAACGGGAGGTGAGCCGTTATGAAGCATTTCAAATTCCCATCAATTTTCCCGCTTTTGTTCGGTGCCGTTTTCTTCTTTCTTGGCACCGTCACGACCTCCGGGGCGGACGACTTCGACAAGGAATGGAAGGCCTTACTCAAGGCGGCGCAGAAGGAGGGCGAAATCGTAACTTTTATCTGCTGCGGCGCGGGACGGGGTGTGAGCAAGTTAATTCCGGAATTCGAGAAGAAATTCGGTATCAAATGGACCAACTCTACGGGGTCATCCAGCCAGCAAGCGGATCGAATCCTGGCTGAACGCCGGGTCGGCAGGTTTAACTTGGATCTTTGGATGGGTGGAGCCAGAACTTCCCAGGTAAGGCTTCTACCCAACGGAGCGCTCACCCCGCTCAAACCTTTGCTCATTCATCCTGAGGTCCTGGACGCATCCGCCTGGTATGGAGGTGGGCTAACTTTCCTTGACGAGAAGGATCGAGCCTACGTCCTGGCCTGGGCGGGTAATGCCAACACCGCGGAAATCTCATACAACACTAACCTGGTGGATCCCAAGAAGATTCAGTCGTATTTCGATTTTTTAAAGCCGGAATTCAAAGGGAAAATCGTCATGCGCGATCCCGCTATGGCCGGCACTTCCCAGAACACGGCTTTCTACTACCTCAACCCCAACCTGGGGAAAACCTTTCTAAGACGGTTATTGACGGAGATGGATGTGACGATAACGCGGAACGCCCGCCAGGCGGCGGAATGGCTTGCCCTGGGAAAATACAAGATTTGTATGTTCGCTTGCCGGCAAGAGGTTCGCAGGGCAAGGCGTCAGGGTCTACCCGTGAGTGAAGCGTTTCCACACGCCCTCAAAGAGGGCTCCAGAATCGGCGTAGGTGGCAACACGGTCTTTGCCATGGATCAGGCCCCGCACCCTAACGCGCAGAAGTTTTTTATCAACTGGTGGTTCAGCCGGGAGGGCCAGGAGTTTGCGCAGAGAACTGAGGGTTCTCAATCACTACGTCTGGACATCAGCACAAAAGCCGTGGAATCACACAACCTGAGGAAGAAAGGGGCCACATACATTTTCCTGGAAAAGGAAACCGGCTTCCTTGCCAAGATGAACGACGCGTTGGCTTTCGTACGAAAGGTCAAAGCCTCGGTGGGAAAATAGTTAAGTTGAAACTCTCGGCTACGTCAGGATCTCCTCCTCGCGCCATTGACTTATGGTTTCATCATCATAGCCGAGGAGCCCCCGGAGGATCGAATCGGTATCCTTACCGAGGGGGGAAGGCAACGATAAAGGATCATCTTTCATACCGAGGAAGGTAAACGGGCTACGCGGCAGCTCGAAGGGTCCGATAAGAGACTCGGAAAATTGCTCGAAGTAATTCCGACTCCGAAGTTGCGGGTCCTTTAAAAGATCTGCAGCACTCTTGACCACCCCTGCCGGAACTCCAGCGGCCTGCAACTTCTCAGTTACTTCTTCTGCCGTCAGGTTCGTGGTCCATTGTTCGATCAGGACGTCAATTTCTTTTGCATTCACGGATCGTGCCTTCGGGTCCGCAAACCGGGGGTCCGCGATCCAATCATTCTTCCCCATGACTTGGCACAATGTGTGCCACTGTTCATCCGATCTTACCGACACCACACACCACCGGTCCTCACCCCGGCAGCGGTAACAGCCCTGAGGTGCCGCAACCCCGTCGTGGTTGCCCTGCGGCACCGGGTCCTCTCCATTAATCCCTGCTTCCAAATAGCTGGGCCCCATGGTGTATGCCGTGGCCTCTGCCTGGGCCAGGTCAATGGAAACGCCTCGACCCGTCCGCGTGCGCTGGTGCAGTGCAGCCACCAAAACCATCGGTGCGAGCACAAACCCAACATGATCGGGGTAGACTCCCTGGCTGCCGATGGGACGTGGCTGACCTGGGTGATTCCACAGGTAGGTCATCCCGCTAAAGGCGGTGAGATTGAACCCCCAGGAACCGTACCAGTATTTCGGTCCCGACTCGCCCAGGCCGGGCAGTTTGAGAATAATGATCTTCGGATTTTCTTTTTTAAGGTCTTCGTCGCCGAGACCCAAACGTTGGAGTACACCGGGGCGAAAGTTGACCAGGACGGCATCGCAGTGCCGGGCGAGTTCTCTTAAAATCTTTGCGCCCACCGGGTGTTTCAAGTTGACGGCAAGGGAACGGACCCCGAGATTGCATTCAATAAACCGGGGCGCCCCATCGATACTTGGCGACTGGCCGTAATGACGGAACGAGTCAAGCCCACCCTTCATGGATTCGACCTTAATGACCTCTGCCCCATACTGGGCCAGGAATCGTCCCGCATAGGGTCCTGCGTATCCGGTGGTAAATGCGAGAACTCGAATGCCCTGAAGGATCCTGTTTGTGCTTGGCGACTGCACCGTGGAACTTTTCTCTTTGAACGCATCCTGCACAGCTGAATCCTGCGGTTCTTTGTCACTGGATTTTAACCCGCCATTGAAAATCTCTGTGTTGTGCTCACCCAAAAGTGGCGGGATGGATGGTGCGACACGCTTACCCTCCACCATAAAGGGAGCACTCGGTTGCTGAAATGTGCCGAGGACCGGATGCGTCACCCGGCCAAAAAATCCGCGCTCCTGAATATGACGGTCTCCCAGGAAATCACTAGGGCTATTGACCGCGAGAGCCGGCAGTCCTCGCTTTTGCATCATGTGAGCCAGCTCTTCTTTTTTGTACTGGGAGGTGAACGAGGCCACGAGGGGGTTCAACCAAGCCGTCCGGGAGTGTCTTGCTGCGTTGCTATTCAGTTTCGGATCATCAAGCTCCGGAGGATGGTTTTCCCAAATTTCCAGAAACAGCGGCCAATGGCGCTGGGTAACAAACAATGAAAGGAAGCCGTCCTGGCAGGGAAAGAGATTTGCGGGCGCCGCATGTTGATGCTGACTCCCGGCTCGTTTCATGACCCTTCCCTCGGCGGAATAGGTAAAGGCCACATGTTCGTGCAGGGCGATACTCGCCTGCACCGAAGTGTCGATATGAATCCCCCGACCGTTTTTTTCCCGCTGCCAAAGAGCCAGCACCACTGCGTAGGCCGCACACAGACTGGCATAGTAATAGGACTGAGTCCCGGGGGGCATGCAGGGAGTCATGTTCGGATCACCGCTGATGTAGAGTAATCCACCCATGGCCGTGGTAACGATATCGGGCGATAAATAATTCCGGTAGGGACCGCTCTGACCGAAGCCGGAAATGGAAGCTAGAATGATCTTGGGTTGGCGTTTGGAGAGAGCTTCAAAACCCAGGTTCCACCCATCCAGTATTCCAGGCGCATGGCTCTCCAAAACTACATCCGATTTTTCCACCAGATCCAGGAAACATTTTCGCCCTTCGGCTCCTGTTAAATCCAGGGTGACGCCACGCTTACCCGCGTTAAGATAAGCAAATCGAATGCTCCCCTCTCCCTGAGATTTCCCCTTCGCGAAGGGAGGCTCAAGCCGGAGAGGGTCTCCCGTGGGAGGCTCGATCTTGATCACCTCCATGCCGAGGTCTCGAAGCAGCCTCCCGCACATCGCCCCCATGTCCATCGATAGGTCGAGAACCCGGTAACCCGCGAGTAAATCAGGAGAAGAAGATTCCATTTAAATTTTTCCTTTAAGATTTTTCGCGCTAAGACACCGCCTATTTCAAATCCGAAATCCGAATATCGAAATACGAAACAATTTCAAA
>JABAOE010016620.1_pt2 | contig 30620 bp, 28 predicted proteins | sample 7062141 | NCBI WGS metagenome assembly JABAOE01 (sample SAMN14538627, study PRJNA623070) | marine sediment metagenome | biome: marine biome [ENVO:00000428]; feature: marine pelagic biome [ENVO:01000023]; material: deep marine sediment [ENVO:00002113] | place: India: Gulf of Khambhat ...
TCGTTCTGAGCCAGGATCAAACTCTCCAGTCAAACTTGTCAATCAGCCGTAATGGCTGAGGATTGACTGAATGAAAATTGATAGCCGTACCTCAAATGAATAGGTTTTACGGGAACCCAAACCGTCTTTGCCAATAAAAGGCAAATGCTACTATTTAGTTTTCAAAGACCAGAAATGGTTCACCCAGAAGGGGCAAACGTTTTTTATAATTTATAGACCGGTGTTTGTCAAGCGAATATCCGCACTTTCACCCCCCAAAATTACCCATCCGCTTCAGCAATACGGCTTTTTCCCACCTCGATAATGCGGTGGAGCTTCTTCCGGAACTGGAAGGCCACGTCCTCGATGACATTTCCATCCACCCGGACAGCCCGTTGACCGATCAGTCTCCTTGCCTCACCCTTGGATTTGGCAAAACCCAGGCTGACTAGCAATTCAACGATAACTAGCTGTTCTGGCGGGGAAAAACGCTTGCGAATATCTTTCGGAACCATCCTCTTCTGATGGCGGGTCTCAAAATAACCCTGCGCTGTTTGAGCAGCTTTGTCGCTGTGAAAGCGCTTGACGATCTCGTACGCCAGCGCCTTTTTTACTTCCATTGGATGGGCCGACCCGGCAGCCACCTGCTTTTTTTGTGCATCAATCTCATCGATACTTCTGTCACTCAACAACTCATAGTAACGCCACATCAGGTCATCAGAGATGGACATCAACTTGCCGAAGATCTCTTCCGGCGGCTCGCTGATACCAATATGGTTGTTTAGAGACTTGCTCATCTTCTGCACGCCATCGGTTCCTTCCAGTAGCGGCATGGTCAAAACCACCTGCGGCTCCTGCCCGTAGTCCCGTTGCAGCTCACGTCCAACCAACAGATTGAAGCGCTGGTCGGTGCCACCCAATTCCACGTCCGCCTTGAGCATAACGGAGTCGTATCCTTGGATCAACGGATATAGAAATTCATGTATACCGATGGGCTGCTGACTCTGGTATCGCTGCTTGAAATCCTCGCGCTCGAGCATGCGTGCGATGGTGTATTTTGCGCTGAGTTGAATCAACCCAACCATGTCCAACTTTTCCATCCAACGGCTGTTGAACTCTACAATCGTCTTACTTGGATCCAGGATCTTGAAGATCTGCTCCTTGTATGTCTCAGAGTTTTGCTTTACCTGTTCGCGGGACAGTTGCTTGCGCGTTTCCGACTTACCCGACGGGTCTCCGATCATTCCCGTGAAGTCCCCGATGAGAAACACCACCTGATGACCCAGATCTTGAAAGTGCTTCATCTTCTGAATGAGCACCGTATGACCAAGGTGGAGGTCCGGAGCCGTGGGGTCAAATCCGGCTTTTACTACCAGGGGACGCTTCTTGGATATCTTGGCCCGGAGCTCTTCTTCATCGACGATTTCAACGGAACCACGCCGGATGGTTTCTAATTGATCTTTTCGATCCACCCTCAACCGCCCTTTTTCTTCCACGGCACTCGAATGCGCCGGATACTTTTCGCCTTGCCACTCTCCTCGTCAACGTCCAATATGACACCCTGCAAAACCACGTTCTCTCGAGCCACTTCAAACCGATAGGGGAGCTGGCTCAAAAACCCCTCAAGAACTCCTTCCTTCTCCATGCCAATTACAGAATCCAGGGGACCGCACATTCCCAGATCCGTAATGTACGCGGTACCGCCCGGAAGGATTCGTTCATCGGCCGTCTGCACATGTGTATGAGTGCCATAAACCAGGGAAACTTTACCATCCAGAAACCATCCCATGGCCATCTTTTCTGATGTGGCTTCAGCGTGCATATCCACGAGAACGACTGGAGAATAGTCCCGGTGTTCCTGGAGAATTCTTTCGACACACCGGAACGGGTCCTCGAGGTTCCGCATGAAAACTCGGCCTTCGAGATTGATGACGAGCACACGAAATCCCCCCGGACCCTCCCATTCGTACCAACCGCGCCCCGGGCTACCTGCAGGGTAATTTGCCGGGCGGAGAAGGCGCGGGTTTTCTTCCATGTAGGGGAAAATTTCCTTTTTCTTCCAGATGTGGTTCCCCGAGGTTAGGACATGGATCCCGCCGTTGAACAACTCCGAAGCGCTCTTAACATCCACACCCATACCCCCGGATGCGTTTTCCGCGTTGGCCAGGGCCAGGTCCACATTTTCATTGTGGATGAGCGACGGTACAAGCTCCCGTACGGCGCCACGACCAGGCCGCCCCACCACATCTCCTAGAACCAATACTCGCATAATGACTCGTGGTCGTGTTCGTGAAACGTGGTCGCATTTGAATCCGGTCAAGGATTCGAACACGGGGCACGATCACGAACACGTTGACCGACTATCTTGCGTAGTCCACCGTTCGAACCTCTCGAATGACCGTCACCTTGATCTGGCCCGGGTAGGTCATTTCGCTCTCGATCTTCTTCGCAACTTCGCGGGACATTTGAGCTGCTTGCTCGTCGGAAACGACATCGCTTTGAACAATGATCCTGACTTCCCTGCCGGCCTGAACGGCATAGGACTTCTCGACACCCGGGAAGGAATTGCTGATCCGCTCCAGCTCTTCCAATCGTCTAACGTAAGTCTCGATCATTTCGCGCCGTGCACCGGGACGTGCGCCCGATATCGCATCTGCAGCGTCCACTAAAGGTGCCAGGATGGTTTCCGCCTTCACCTCTTCATGGTGGGCGGCAATGGCGTTGACAATTTTCGGAGATTCACCAAACCTTCTTGCCAGTTCTCCCCCGATGATGGCGTGGGATCCTTCGACCTCGTGATCCACGGCTTTGCCGATGTCGTGGAGGAGCGCGGCACGCTTTGCCTGTTTCTCGTTCAGTCCCAACTCCGCCGCCATCACCCCACAAATAAAGGCTGCTTCGATGGAGTGAAGAAGGACGTTTTGGGCGTAGCTATACCGATACTTGAGCCGCCCCACCAGCTTGATAAGCTCGGGATGAATCCCGTGAATCCCCACGTCGAAAATCGCCTTTTGGCCGGCTTCGCGAATATCGTCGTCCAGTTCCTGCTCGCACTTGCGAACCACCTCTTCAATGCGGCCGGGGTGGATGCGACCATCGGAGATTAATTTTTCCAGGGACATACGAGCAATCTCCCGCCTAATGGGATTGTGTCCCGAAATAATCACCGACTCAGGAGTATCGTCGATAATCAAATCGATCCCCGTGGCTGCTTCCAGGGCTCGGATATTTCTTCCCTCGCGGCCGATAATTCTTCCCTTCAAGTCATCACTCGGTAATGGGACGACTGAAACGGTCCGTTCGGTAACAAAGTCGCCCGCCAGTCTTTCGATGGCAAGGGTAACAATCTTCTTTGACCTCTGATCGGCCTCTTCTTTGGCCTCTTCCTCAATCTGACGAATACGTTTCGCGGCCTCGTGCTTTGCCTCCTCGACCATCTGCTCGGTAAGGCTTTTTCTGGCCTCCTCCCGGCTCATCCCTGCCAACCTTTCCAACTGATTCCTGGCCTCTTCAATGAGTCGCTTCGACTCAGAATCCTTCTCGTTTACCGACTTTTCCTTCCCTTGAATGGAGCTCTCTCGTTTGGCGATATCGGACTCCCTCCTGTCAACAGTATCGGCTCGCTTTTTTAGTCCTTCCTCCCTCTGGCTGAGCGTCTTTTCCAAGGACTCAATCTCGTTCCGGGTCTCTCGAATCTCCTTATCAAACTGCACTCTCGCCTGAAGGACGCCATCCTTCGCCTGTATCTCCCCTTCCCTCTTGATGGCGGAGGCTTCCTTTTTCGCCTCATCGACAATCCGAGTGGCGGTGCTTTCGGCCAACTCCAATTGAGCCTGCCGTTGCCTTCTCCGGATCCAGAAAATACACAGTGTCAACAAAACACCAAGGAATAGTCCTGATGCGCCATATAAAAGACTCATATTTTCCATAACCGATCACCCCCCTTCTTCCCTAACGAATGAAATTTAATTTGCGAAATCTGAACTAGAATTCAGGTTTCCACAATGGACAATTCTCTTCTCGGTAACAATCTGATGAACCCTTTGATCCCATTCCTCCACGGGCAATTCCTCAACGATTTGACATTCGTAAGCCAACCCGACACGCGTTACGGATTTTCCAAGCTCCGCGAGGACTCGATCATACCAGCCACCCCCGCGGCCCAATCGATTTCCCTTGAGGTCAAAGGCCAGACCGGGAATGAACAAGAGTAACCCCCGCTGGTCCTCGGCGGTTAGCCCTCTTGTCTGTCCGGGCTCCAGGATCCCGTTTGGCCCGTCCTGCAATTCCTCGTAACGTGCAACCTGCGAAAATGGACATCCATTTCCGTTCATCTTAGGGAAGAAGACCTTTTTTCCCTGATCCAGTGCGTGATCGAAGATCCGCTTCGTCTCAACTTCATTGCCAACAGAACTATAGAGAGCGATGGACTTCGATTCCTGATAGACCGGGAGGCATAGCACTCTATCTGCTATGGCTCGGTTCCATTGGAGAAGCTCGGTACTCGGAACGGCCTCTCTACGGAGACGGGCCCTCACCCTCAGACTCTGTTTTGTTTCACCCATGGGCCTCAACAGAGGCGAATCTTCAAGGAGAGGGTAGGTGAGGTGGTACTAGTGGGAGGTGACTGGTCCCAGGAGTTTAGGATCAACCAAAATCCATATAACCCCGGTCTATTTCTCTCTCTTCTCGGGATAAGTTGCCAATTCCTCTAGAATTCCCCGATCGGGGAGAAAGCCGAAGTGATAAATAAAGGCTGTTAGGGCCGTCAACCGGTAACGCCGCAAAAACCTGTGGATCAGAAAAGTTGAAAAAAGCCATCCTTCCGCCTAATTCACCAAAACTTTAATTCATCTACCCAAACCTGAAACTTGGATTCCCCCGCATTGTGCCGTGTCAATGGTTCAACTTGAACCTGGACAACCAGGTGGACGCCATGTTGCCGCTTGAGCCTTCCCCACAAAACGAGGGCTTGACCGCCACGGCAAGGGACAGCTTCCTTTTGAATAATTCTTCGTAGATTCTAAGTTGACTCCGCTGATCACAAACATAGCAGGGGAATGAAATCGCCTTTCTAGCCCTCCTTGGTTAAAGTGATCGCCAGCTTCTTGGACCATTGGTCCATGCGGTTCAGCATCTCATCGTATTTTTCCTTAAGCCTGTGGTAATCATCAGCAATATTGAGAGCCGCCAGCATCGCCACATTACCCTTGCCCACGGATTGAGTTCCCTTGACCACTTCTTTCATCTTATCGTCCACGTAACCGGCGACTCTGCGGACATAGCCCTCCTCATCCTCGCTACGAAGCACTAGTTTTTGCCCCATAATCTCCACGTCCACTGGTTTCTTCATAAAAGCCTCCCGACCTTCTAAGGAACAACCAGTCGCTCAAAGTGCCCTAGGATCTTTGCCAATCCCTCCCGGATCTCGCTCCGCTCCCGCTCATATTGGCGGATCTGTCCTTTCAGATGGTGGGATTCTGTTTCCTTTTGCTGCAATCGCTTTTCCGCGTCTTCCTTTTCCTTTTTCACCCGCTCGTGGGTTTCCAGCAACTGCTCAATCTTTGCTTCTAACTGTTCAAGATTTTCCACTTTGGGGGACCTATACCCCTTGAAACTTAACGATTTAGTTTAATTTTGGCTACTTCCATTGTCAAGGGTTTCGACCCGTCCCAACGACCCGGACCGGAGGGCAACTAGGTGAACATAGCCTCTACAAACCGATTTGCATCGAAGGGTTGTAAATCTTCCGACGTCTCCCCCACACCGATGTATTCAACGGGTAATTTAAGTTCTTCCTGAATACCGATAACGATACCCCCCTTGGCTGTCCCATCTAGCTTCGTCAGCACGATACCCGTGACTTCCAGTGAATCTTTGAACGCCTTTGCTTGCTGCAAAGCGTTTTGGCCCGTTGTTGCATCCAACACGAGTAGCGTTTCATGAGGAGCCCCGGTCTGTTCCCTTTCGAGAACTCTACGGATTTTCTTGAGTTCCTCCATGAGCGGCACCTTGGTATGGAGCCGCCCCGCGGTATCGATGAGAACCAGATCGTATTGGTTTTTCTGAGCCGAGCGAATGGCGTCAAAAACCACTCCCGAAGGGTCCTGCCCCGATTGATGTTTGATGATCTGGGCCCCCACCCGCTCGCCCCAGATCTCAAGCTGATCAATGGCACCCGCCCGAAAAGTATCCCCCGCCACCAGAATTACCTTCTTGTCGTCCTTTCGGCACTGCTCTGCCAGTTTTCCAATGGTGGTGGTTTTACCCACTCCGTTAACTCCGACAAACAGGATAACCCAGGGTTTGACGGAGAATCGGGCGGGCCGCGTGCTTTCACCGCGTGACTGTGTCAAGATCTGCAAAATTTCATTTTGTAGACAAGTGGTAACTCCATCCGGTTTGCTCCAGTCAATGGACGACTGCCGAGCCAGAGTTTCCAGAAGCCTTTGGGTTGCGCTCATTCCCACGTCGGCAGTGATCAAGATCTCTTCCAACCCCTCCATGACCTCGTCCCGCCCCGAACGCCCTTTGAACAAGGATTCGAGTTTATCGGCCCAGCCGCGACGCGTACGGGTTAGACCTTGTCGCAAGCGTTGGAAAATACCCAACTTCTCCGCAGCTCTCATCATTCATCACTCAATTTGCCGGAACTAACAGAATATAGGATGCCTCGCGTCCTTCGACAACCTCAGGGTGGTAAGCAGGGTCGAACCACAAAGGGAGCCAAGCACCAATAAATTTCTGAATCCGAAACTCGAAATAAATTCGAATCACCAAAATTCAAAACAATTGAGTCGCCTCGTGGTCCGTTTTGAGCATTCGTATTTGAGATTTTGGAATTGTTTAGGATTTCGTGCTTCGGACTTCGGATTTTAGTTTGCCTCGTCTTGGTGGGAGAACTGTTGTCGCTGTCACGCTGTAAATCAATGAGGCGCTGCGGTGGACACGCAACAAATCAGTTCATCTTGACGGAGACAACTTTGGAGACCCCCGGATCCGCCATGGTGATACCATACAGCACATCCGCCGCCTGCATGGTTCTCTTGTTATGGGTGATCATGACAAATTGTGAGTTTTCGCTCATTTCCTTGACCATTTCGAGGAAGCGCTCCACATTGGCGTCATCCAACGGAGCATCAACTTCGTCGAGAAAGCAAAACGGGCTCGGCTTGGTCAAGAAGATACTGAAGAGCAAGCTTATGGCCGTAAGGGCCTTTTCACCTCCGGAAAGTAATGTGATGGACTGGAGCTTCTTACCCGGAGGTTGAGCCACAATATCCACACCGGTCCTTAGGTAGTCGTTCTCATCCGTCAGCACCAGACGCGCTTTCCCGCCTCTGAACAGGCGGGTAAACATCACCTGAAACCTCTGATTAATCTCATCAAAACTTTCTTTGAACCTAAGGCGGCAAAAACGGTTGAGTTTAGCGATGGTCCGCTGCAGGTCGGCCACGGACGTCTCAAGGTCCTCTTTTTGGTGACTTAAAAATTCGAACCTCGTCTTGAGGTCCTCGTACTCACCGATGGCTGTGAGGTTCACCTCACCCATACGTTCCATCTTTCCCCTGAGCTCCTCAATTTCATCCGGCAATCGCTCGGGGAAGCTCTCATCATCGGGACCGGGCGTTGGCTCCGGCACCTGTGAAAGGTCGGTAGCGTACTTATCCCGGATACTATCCATGAGGTGCTGGAGGCCCATTCGCTTTTCAGACAAGAGCAGCTGCACCTGGTTCTTTTGATCTTGCGTCTCCTGGGCCAAACCGCGGCTCTCTTTGATGGACTCCTCCATCTCCGCCAGCCTCCGCGATCGTTCCCGATAGTCGGTACGTTTTTGCTCCAACTCCTGTTCCACGTTTTCAAGAGCCGATTTGCCCCCCTTGAGAGATCCTTCCGCCTGGAGAAGCTGCTCTTCAACGGAGACTTTTTTCTCCTTCATTTCCACCAACTGAGTTTCCAGAGACCTTACTCTCTGGGTCAGCTCATCTTCGAGGGATACACGATTTTCCAAATTGACCCGGGTGTGCTCCTTTTTCTCCCCCAGGGCCGCCGTTCGCACCCGCGATTCCATGACTTCCGACTCGATGACCCTTAGATTGTCGCCCATACTGGTCAGGGCCTGTTCCTTCTCATCCAGCCCACGATTTTTTTCCTCTCGTTCTTGCTGCTGGCGCTCGATCTTGGTCCCGCACGCGGAAATGCTCTCCTCGAGCCGGTCCGTATTCGAAGAAAGGTTTTCGCACTCCTGCTGAAGCCGCTCAAGGGCTTCCTCCAAACGGCCCACCTCCTGATTTGCCTGTAGCAGCTCATGTTCCGATTGAACCCGATCCAGCTCCAGGCGATGATTGTCCTCAATGAGTTGAGACCTTCTTGACTCTAGATCGCTCACCCGTCGCCCCAGGGATTCCACTTCACTTTCCTTTTCCTTTAGGCGATCCTCCAGGTCTTCCAGCTCGGTTTCCAATTCCTTGATGCGGCGCTTCTGGAAGAGCAAATTCTCCTGTAGATTGTCCAGGCTGCCACCGGAAATGACTCCCATGGGGTCGATCACCTCTCCCTCGGGTGTCACCAGGGTATTAACGAAACCGTTTCTCCCCCAAAGGCTCAAACCGGCCTTCAAATCACGCACCACCATCACGTCTCCCAGCAGGTACTCGGCGATCTCTCCGAACCCGTCTTTGACGGAGATCACCCCGAGTAGCGGGGAAACGACTTCGGGCTCGGTCAGAGGCAGGGATTCCGCGCCCTTGGCATGCAGCTGCCGCGGGATGAAACTGCCGCGGCCGGCGGACTCACGCTTGAGGTAATCGATGGCCTCGAGGCCATCCTCATGGCTTTGCACAATGATGTATTGCAGACGGTCACCGAGAACCGCCGTGAGGGCTTTCTCGAAATTCTCCGGAGCTTCAATGATGTCAGCCACCAGGCCCTGAACTCCTTCGAACCCTTTCTCCCTCTGCTGCTTGAACATAATGGCACGGACCCCTTCTTGATACCCTTCATAATTTTTTTGCAGGGCTTCCAACGAGGCCAACTTGGATCGGGCCTCCTGTGCCTGTTCCTTCAGCGCTTCGTATTCCTTTTCCTTTTCGCCCCTGGCTCCTTCCAACTCCGTCAGCTTCGCGGAAACCTCGGCCAACTCCGCTTCCATATTCTTTGCCCTGTCCCCAAAGCCAGCCAACACGCCTTGTCGGTCGGTCTGCTTTTGTAACCAGGACTCCAATGAACGTTGGAAATCCATTCCTTCGTCCTTAAATTTCTCAAGCTCTGCGACGCTTTCGTCTCGCTGACGCTCAAACACCAACATCTCGTTTTTCAATTGGGACTCAAGGCTCATGGCCTCCAGGAGCAGATTCTTTTCTTCTTCCAATTTCATCCGGGCCTGGTCCATGTCGCTCCTGAGGCGCTCCAATTCCTCTTCCTTTTCCTTGAGCTGAGTGTCCTCAAAAAGCGAAAGCTGAATAAACTCTTCCCCCGCTTTCTTGAGGCCTTCGATCTCCGCGGCGAGCTTCTGAAGCCTTTGTTGCAAATCCTCAATTTCGATTTGTCCCCGGTCGGTGGCGCGCTCCAGGTCGGAACGGTCCCGTTTTAAAAATTCCGCCTTTTGTTCTTCCGTATGAATAAGGACCTTGCTCTGATAGGCCCGTTCCTGCAGGGAGTTGATGTCTCTTTCGCGCTCCAGGAGTACCCGTTTCGTTTCTTCGGCTTCCGCTTCCTTGGAGCGCAGGGAAACGAGGACTTGAACGGAGCGGTCCTCAATCCCGCTCAATTTTTCCTCATTGGCGGATATCTCTTCATTGAGCGCCTTTCTTTGCAATGCGCTCCAGGAAAGTTCCTTTTCCCTGAGGGTATCCCTTAACGCCTTGTACCGTTCAGCCTTTTTGGCTTGGAGCTCGACACTTCGTATCTGGCGCTCAATCTCACGGACGATGTCGTTTAGCCTGAGCAGGTTCTGATGTGTGCGTTCGAGCTTGCGCTCCGCGCCCTCTTTTCGGCTAATGTATTTGCTGGTCCCCGCCGCTTCCTCAATTAACGCCCGGCACTCTTCCGGCTTGGCGTTGATCATTTCTTCGACACGACCCTGCTGCATAATAGAGTAGGCTTTGTTGCCCACTCCCGTGCCGAGAAAGAGCTCGATGATATCTTTAAGACGACACGGGACCTTGTTGATGAAATATTCCGACTCTCCCGAACGGAAGAGCTTACGGGTCACTACGATTTCACTAAAGGTACTGTATTCCGCCGGTCCCCGCCCATCTTCATTGTCAAAAACCAGAGAGACCTCGGCCATTCCGATGGCGGGGTGAGTTTCGTTACCATTGAAGATCACGTCCTCCATTAAATGACCGCGAAGGTGCCGGGCGCTCTGCTCCCCCATGACCCATCTCAGAGCATCCACGACGTTGGATTTGCCGCAGCCATTGGGACCCACGATGGCAGATATTGAAGGAGGGAATTCCAGGACGGTCCGACTGACAAAAGACTTAAAACCGATTAGTTCCAGGCGACTTAGGCGCATAAGACAGTGTTTGTATTGGTTAAAAAGACTTTAAAATCAAAGGTAAACGTGGATTTGACTATTTCACAAGCCAAAAGGGGTGTCAAGAAAGAATTACAATATAAAGGGTACACACTGATGCAGACCACAATATATTGAATTTTAACAGGTAAAACTACTTTTCAATAAGTTCCGCGTTCCAGTAGGAAGCATCTATCATGGACACGAATGGAAGCCACTCTCGATATCGAGCGAGACTGAAGGTTTGCTGCATGAAGGGAGTCCACTTTGGCTTGTAAGGCTTGCGGAGCAGCTTGATCTTCGCTTCCTGGGGGGTGCGGCCGCCCTTTCGACGGTTACAGGCCTGGCAGGAGCATACCACGTTTTCCCACGTGGAGGTCCCACCCTTTGACCTCGGGATGACATGATCGAGGTTGAGATCGTGCCGGGAGAATTTTTTTCCACAGTATTGGCATGTGTTGTTGTCCCTTGCGTATATATTAAATCGGCTGAAGCGTACCTGCCTTTTTGGTACTCGATCGTAACTGATTAGCAGGATCACCCTTGGCACCCTTATGACCCGGTTGACCAAACCCACGTACTCATCGTTCACGGAAACCGACAGTTCACTCCAGCTATCAAAATCGAAGGTTTGGTATTCCTCGTTTACCACACGTGCAAGGCCCTGATAGAGCAACGAAAATGCCCGGCGCACTGAGGTCACATGAATAGGCAGATAGGATCGATTGAGCATTAACACCTTGGTATTTAACATGGTGCTACCCTCTACCTGAGAAATGGTGCTCAATCGTCTATCCTTTCTGGAAGGGACGGTTTCCGGAGGAATTTCCAATCGTTCTAAATTCAAAATATCGATAAGGCATATAGTTGTCAACAAGGACACCTGGGCAAAGTCTTGATATTGCCAGCATTTTAGATTAATTTATAAGCTACTGCCGGGTCTTGAAACGCTGCTGGCTGATAAATGACCCAACAAAATATCCCCCACCTTCCCTCAAGCCCATTCGAAGCATTCGCTCAACATGAACCATATCTACATTAATTCCCTACCCCAAGAGACTCGTATTTCGATCGTGGAAGACGGCAACCTGGCTGAATTCATGATTGAAAGGAAGCGCGACAGGGACATTGTCGGCGACATATACAAAGGCAAGGTGGCTCGAGTGCTCCCCGGGATACAGGCAGCCTTTGTGGACATCGGTCTCGAAAAGGCAGCTTTCCTCCACGCCTCGGATGTTTCCACGGTGCCGGGAGACGTTTCGTCCGTGTTCGGGGCAAGCGACGATGAAATTCTATTCGACCACCCTACCCCGACCCCCCATCGCCGCGTTCCCATTGAAAGGCAGCTTTCCGCTGGGCAAGAAATACTCGTTCAGGTAGCTAAAGAGCCCTTGGGAATCAAAGGTGCCCGGGTGACTTGCCACATTTCCCTTCCCGGCCGGCACCTTGTGTTCATGCCCAACATCAACCACCTAGGGGTATCCCACAGGATCGACGACGAAAAGGAACGAAAACGCCTGAAGGAAATCATTCAATCACTGCTGGGGAAAAACGTCGGCGGATTTATTTTGCGGACCGCCTGCGAAGGGCGAAGCAAACGAGAGATTCGCAGTGACTTTCAATTTCTGACGAAACTATGGCAGCGCATCCAAAAGAAGGCAAAATCCGCGTCAGCCCCGTCGTTGATCCACCAAGACCTGGACCTCGTCTCCCGAACCATTCGGGATTTCGTCACCACGGAAACACAGCAGGTGATGGTGGATAACGTGAAAGACCACCGTCGTATCCTCGAATTCGTTGGCCACTTCATGCCCCGGTTAAAGTCCAAGATCAAACTCTATAACGACTCTGAGCCCATCATGGATCATTTCGGTATTGAGGAAAAGATCGAGCGGGCCCTGGAACCCAAGGTCTGGCTCAACTCAGGTGGATACCTGATCATCGAACGGACCGAAGCCTTGTACGCCATCGATGTAAACACCGGGCGTTACGTGGGAAAGAAAAACCAGGAAGAAACGATCCTTAGGACCAACATGGAGGCAACCCGAGAGATCGTCCGTCAGCTGAGACTCCGCAATATCGGAGGGCTCATCATCATCGATTTTATCGATATGGAGAAAGCCGCCAATCGGAAGAAGGTGTACGAGGCCCTCAAAGACGCGGTAAAAAAAGATAAGGCCAAGATTAACATCCTGCAGATTTCTGAACTGGGCCTGGTGGAGATGACCAGGCAACGAAGCCGCGAAAGCCTGGGAAACCAGCTGTTGGATGCCTGCCCCTACTGCGAAGGACGCGGACGAATCAAGTCCAATGCCACCCTCGCCTACGAGATCCTTAGAGAAGTCAAGAAACAGATGACACAGCTTCAAAACGGGAAAAGGATCACGGTTAGGGTTCACCCGGAGATCGCGAACTATCTCTACGATGACGCCAGCGCAAGCCTGGAATCACTCGAACGAGAAATCAACCACAAGATCATCATCAAGGTCAGCCAGGAACTCCACCAGGACAAATACGAAATTGCGATCAACTAGCCCACCCACATCAGCACTGAGGAATTAAGACATCTCGGNNACAGCCTACCCTCAGATCGTGGAGTCATCGCAAGTCGAAATGGAGTCGACAGAACAAGCCGCCATTTGGAACTCTTCCACCCACTTCAACCCGGTAGATCTAGTGTGTGGTCTCCGGGATTTTCGCGGTAATACATTTGATCTTGAAAAATTTTACGATCCCACCGCGTGCTTTATCTCCACGAAATCCATGGAGGGAAATTCTCTTAAAGCGCTTGAACTGCCCGGGCTCTGGAATGGCGGCATGGCTTTTTGGAATACCATTTTTGTGGAGGTCCCCCTCACCACCTTTAATCCCGTAAAGACGTTCCGTGATCTTTTAAAAGAAGCCCACTGCCCGCAGGAAACCGAATAAACCCCAACTCGCGCAAAGGCTCCGCCAGAGGACGGACCGGCCCCTGGCTTAGCAAAGTAGGCCAAGAAGAAATAAAAGCACGAAACTCGAAATCCGAAATTCGAAACAAATTCGAACAACCAATTTTCAAAACAGAAGCCTCAGCTAGAAGAGTGTTTTGGCCCTTAATGATTTGAGGTTTTGGAATTGTTTGGGATTTGGTGCTTCGGATTTTGGATTTTGAAATATGGCGTTATGCGCCCTGCCGTTGTTCCCCGTGGGTATTGATTATTACCCACAGCCGAAATAAGATGGCGCAAAATTTAGGTCGAAGGGGGAGCTTATTATGGCATTACCCGCTGGACAGGTTGATTCGTACAACTATGACACCTTTACCCGGTCGGAGGGTGCCGGGAAATCAGCCGATTTTAAGGTACGGCTTCGAGCCGGTGATGACGCGCCCGACTTTGAGCTTACCACCCTCGAGGGAGAGAAAATTACCCTTGCTCAGTTTCGCGGCAAGAAGCATGTACTGCTGGAATTCGGTAGTATAACCTGACCACCTTTTGTGGGCGAGGTCTCGCCCCTTAACCAACTGTACAAGCACTACCGCGAAAAGGGCTTTGAGTTTTTTACCGTATACGTACGCGAACCCCATCCGGGTGAAAACTACGGCCCGCACAAGACCTGGGAGCAAAAGCTCCAGTACGCTCGCGACTGTCGATCCCAGGACGGTATCGAGAATCCGCTCCTGGTGGACGACCTGCAAGGAACCATGCATCGCGTCTATGGTATGATGCCAAACATGGTTTTCCTCATCGATAGAGACGGCAAGATCGCCTACAAATCCATGTGGACCGACCACGTAGAGATTGAAAACGTTCTGGCGAATATTGCACAGGCGGATGAGCTCAAAGCAAAAGGACTTCGACTGAAACCCTCCTACACGGAAAAGATCAACTACATCCCGGCGGAGTATTCAGGGAGCCTAAGGGAAAAAGTGTTTGGACGCTCGGGACCAAAATCCTGGGATGATTATCGAAACGCATTTACCACGAGTCAGAAATAACACTCCCGCCAAAATCCTATGGGGTGACCCTGCGTTTTCGGCGCTTTTGGTCACCCCGTAGGCGCTGATAATAAACTGCTAAATTTTTCTCGCAGAAGCGAGTACTGCTGGCATGGGCAGCTCGATGCCGTTAACGGTCTCATAGGCTGCCGAAAGCTCACGAATAGCTTTTGCGATTGCCTCTAGTGCGCCGTTGGATTGGGCCCGGAGCAGACCCGCGGTACGTACGGTAGCCCCACGCATTGCACCGAATAGCGCGTCCGGCGATGGCAATCGCCAGGTCTGTGGAACTCGCCGTACTTCCGGCGCGACGAAACCTGCCTGGAGCAATGCCTGTTTGCATTCGTCCTCCTCGCTAAAACGAAAAAATGACGGACCCGGGGGCAGGGGAACGTTCATATTTCCGTGGGCTTCTATTGCGTCCAGGACGATTTTGAAGCCCAAACTTTCTTCTGGCTTGCACCACACAGTAAAAGCAAATTGCCCCTCGCGGCAAAGAACCCGCTGGGCTTCGACAAACGCACGGTCTGGGTCACCCAGATGGAGAACTCCGAAGTTCATCACCACCGCATCAAAACTATCTTCCGGAAAAGAAAGGGCTTGCGCGTCGCCTTCTTGAAACCGGACTTTGGGATAACGGCGGCTTGCGCCATTGACCATCTTTGACGAGAAGTCAATTCCGATCACGTCGCCGCCGCGCTTCCATGCGGCGGCAGCGACATAACCCGGTCCCGTCGCAACATCCAGAATTCGAGTCCCTTTTCCTGCTCCCACTGCATCCAAGAGCGGCTCGACGGCCTGAGAGGTCAGCTCGGCAAAGGACTCATGGTATCGTTGGGACACCTGCTGCCAACCAGCATGCTCGAAGGATCGAAAGGCACCAGGATCCCTAGGCTGAGAGGAATCCATAGCGAGTCGGTTCAAATCAAACTATAACTCAAGCAAAGATGCAACGGAAAACGGCAAGGCGCGAAGCGCATGGCACAAAGCGAAAATACTGAGATCTCGCGCTAAGACGCAAAGACCGCCAAGGGAAATTTTCATAGGAGCAATTAACCGCAGATTATCGCAGAGACGTCCCTCGACTGGGCTCGGGACCCTGAGTTTATCGAAAGGCAGAGGGCGCAAAGATCAATTTTTTGTTTGTCGGGAGAATCGAAAAACAAAAACTGGTCCATTGCCGACGATAACCGGGTGAAGATTTTTCGCGATCATTAAAACGGGGATGTATGAGCAGGGCTTCTTGTAAAACTTAGAGCTTTTGCCCAATCGTCGTCTCCCGATTGGGCAAAAAAGTCTTTTCTCTGCGTACTCTGCGCCTCTGCGGTGAGATTCCCAAAGAAGCTTTACTTTGTGAGCTTGGCGTCCTGGTGCGAGATTCTCCCAGAGTTAGGTTTCAGAGGGGGATTCTGAACCTTCTTCCGATTTTTGTCTTATCTTCTCTACCAGATCTTTTGTAGATGATTTCCGGATGATCCGGCCGAATTGGGCCCGATAGTTGTTGATGAGGCTAACGTTCTCCACCACAACATCATAGATTCGCCAATCACCGTTGTCACGTAAAAGCTTATAACTGACAGAATAGTCCGTCCCCTTCGTATCTTTAACTTTTGAATCTACACGGGCATAATCCTCGTCGACAACCTCCTTGACGAAACTAATCTCTCCGCCCTTGTAGAGGTCGATCTTATCTGCATAGGTGGCTTCCAAAAGGTTCGTGAACACGGAGACGAATTCCGATCGTTCTTGAGGACTCATGTTGCGCCAGTGCCTGCCGAGAGAACGCCGGGCCATCTCTTCGAAATTGAATAACGGCCTTACGACTTCTCGCAGCTTCTCGATATGTTCATTCTTCCCATTTGCTCTCAGGCTCTCATCGTTGAGAATGGCAAGCCCCTTGTCGATGGCGGTACGGATTTCCTCCGTGGGTTCCCCAGCACGAAGCGACGCCGGCAACATGAAACATAGGACACCGGCTAGAACCAACGCAATCAAAGATGTAGCTTTCACTGTCATTGTTCCTCCCTGATTTTAAGGCGATAAGCCCGAACCACCCGACTTTGGGATTGCGGATTGGCCCTATCATCGAGCAAAAGGGGTGCCACAGCCCTAACGGCCCGTTCTAAAGAGAGGTTCTTTCACTTCCCAGGTAAATAGGGGTACCAATTTGTGCAATTACTTCCGAATTATGTTGCGGTTGGAGGACGATCTGTTTGCATGAAGCTTGTCGCGCCCAGCGGTTGTTCTTTCGGTCGGCGCTTCTGGGGCCCCGACAGCCTTGACACATCCTGGAGTCATTGGATACAAAATGAAGTGGCACAGGAGCACCCTTGGGCCTCACGCCAGCAGGGTGGTGTCTTTGGGTATGGAACGGTGCCCTAGAGAACAATCAGACTAATCCGAGTTACCAGAATTTCGGAGGGAGGTACCAAACGATGACGGTTGTAGACGCCGACGGGCATGTTGAAGAGGGTTTGACGATGTTTAGCTCGCTGGAAGCAGAGTACCTAGGCCGAAGGCCGCTCCCTCTCGCATTCGACCGAAACACCATCTACGGAGACCGCAACGCGGTGTGGCTGATCGATGGAAAGACCTACCCCAAACTGTCGGGTAAGGGCGGAGTTACTTTTCTGACTCCCACCGTGATGGAGTCGGCGAAACGCAAGCCTTTTTCTGTTCCGGCGCAGGAATTGACAGATGTGGCGGCTCGATTAAAGGATTTGGATCAGATGGGTATCGACAAGCAGGTGATCTATCCGAGTCTGTTTCTCACCACCACAACCGACAACCTAGACCTCGAAGCCGCTCTGTTCAGGACCTACAACAGTTTCATGGCTGAGGCATGTAAACAGTCTGGTGATAGACTCAAGTTTGCCGCCCAGGTCCCCATCCGAGACAGCGCCGAATCCATCAAGGAACTCCGGCGGGCCCGGGACCTTGGAGCCGTCTCGGTCATGCTCCTGGGGATGGCATGGGATAAAAAACTGGGAGACAAGGACTTGCATCCTTTCTATGAGGAAGCCGCCAGTTTGGGCATTCCCATCTGCGTGCATCTGGGTTGGGGTTGTCCTGCCTTAACGGAAATTTTTGATGCGTCATCAAATTTCTACAGTGGCGTGTTACCCGTCCTCATGGGTTTCCACAGCCTTATGCTGTCTGGAGTATTGGATGCTATTCCCAATCTCAAACTTGCGTTTCTCGAGTCGGGCTCCCTTTGGGTTCCCTATGTCGTTCACGAGCTCACACGATCGGGACAGACCCGGAAAGATCCTGCAGAGTACTTTCGCGAAGGTAGAGTCTACATTTCCTGCGAACCGGATGAAAACATCAATTATCTTACCTCAGTTATAGGTGAGGACTCTTTGATTCTAGCCTCAGATTACCCACACACGGATTCATTCCGTGAAGAAAACTTGGTCAAGAGCACCATGGACAGGGAAGATGTCCCCCTCAGGGTCAGGGAAAAATTACTCTCGAAAAATGCCCAGGCTTTGTACGGAATTTAGTATAGAATGAACGGCATGGTGCTTCCGATGTCCCGACAGATCAATTGGAGTAAAGCCCAGTGTGACGATTGGGCGTGGAGGTCTTATGCAAAAATCTAAACTCTATCTATCCGGCGATTCACACCTAGAAGTGGACTCCAAGTTGTGGGTTCACCGGGTCGCGGCAAAGCACCGTGACCGTGCGCCGAGGGTCGTTCGCCTTCCAAACGGAGGCGATGGGTGGGTGATCGAGGGAAAGCCACCACGGCAGGTAGCGGCGGATCTCTATGGCGGGAAAGGCCGCGAGGCGTGGCAGCCCTTTGGACAAACCTACGAGGAGACACCCGGAACGGGCACTCCTCAACAGCGCCTGAAAGAACAGGACCGAGACGGTATTTCAGGGGAGGTCCTCTTCCCCTGTCAGCAGGCGGGCCCCAAGCTGTGGCGCCAGATACCGGACGACGACGCCTTTAAGGCGGTCCTTAGAGGCTACAACGACTGGCTCGCAGAAGAGTACTGCGCGGTGGCACCGGACCGACTGATCGGGGTGGGAATCCTACCCTGGACCAGCGCGGAGGATGCTATCGCGGAGATGGAGCACTGCGCCAGGATGGGGCTCAAGGCTGTTCTCATGACGGGCTACTCCAACGAGCATCCGTATCCCACTCCCGAATACGACAGATTCTGGGCGGCAGCGCTGGACATGAACATGCCGGTCACCATTCACGTCGACCTCGACCGACCCGGCGACCGAGCTGAACCGATGATGGATTATCCCCAGGAATCAGCAGAGATCCGAGCACTCTTGGGCCGCAATGGTCTCGTTGAGCAGGTCTCCCGGTTCGGACCTGCGCGCGGCAGCGGCGCTGTCCCAGCCGTTCAATTGGCCCTTAGCGGTGTCTTCGACCGGTTCCCCAAACTGCGTGTGTTCTTGGCGGAGAACCAAATCGGCTGGATTCCGTTCTTCCTCCAGATGGCGGATGTTCGCTACGATCGTCATCGCCATTGGGCAAAGCGCCTGTTAGGTTTCACGCCGCTCAATCGTCCACCCAGTGAAATCATCCGGGAGCACTGTCTGTGGGGATTTCAATACGACCGGGTAGGTGTCGAAATGCGGCATCACTTGGGCGTGGATCACTTAATCTGGGGCTCCGATTTTCCTCACCAGGAATCGGACTGGCCAGACTCGAAGGATATTCTAGAGAGAAACTTCGAGGGCGTCCCGGAGGAAGATGCTTACAAAATGTCCGCCGGCAACGTGATTAAATTCTTTCATCTGTCGCCTCCGGCCTAGGCCGTCGGTGATAGGGCTGAAGGAAGGTTGCATTCAAGCCGCAAGGGTGTTTTAGGCGACGTCTCGGATCCCTACGCCATGGCCTGCGTGATTTCTCGGGTTCGCCGATATCTAAATGCAATCTCGGCCCCACTTCTACCGTTTAATTGACGATTTTAGAGCAGGAGAAAGAAAAGCACGAAAATCTGGATAAAGTTCCAACCATTTATCTTTTCCACCTCATTTTACAGAGGGATCTCGACCCCCAACTAAACTGGTGCCATCGTGACGAAGGCTTTTAAACAACAAAACATTGAAAATAATAAAAAGGGTTTCATAGGTCATTCGACCAAGCAACTCAACGGCCCTCGCCCATTCGGGTTTTGGTTGTGAAAATCCGATCATCGGATCCCCCAACAAAACCCCCACCAACAGAATGATCAAAAGCAGAGGGACTGAGACAACCAGAAAGAACAGTACGCCAAATCCGAAGACGTAAATAAAAATATATTTTCCTTTCGTTAGGCTCCGACTCATGGAAAGCGCCGTCTTGCCGCTGATGCTCTCGATGACCACGGCATAGGGAGCCAAGATGTAGACTACACTCCACACAATCCCGGGAACGATGAAAAGCAAAAGGCCACCCACCACAATGAGGGAGTAGAGTATCCAGGTCCAGGCATAAGGAACCAGCAACCTGGAAGAAACGAAATAGCTCTCTACCACGTCGATGGCCTTCATCTCCGACGCCCTGTGTGCCGTCACTGTAAGAGCAATCGTTGTGAGGGTGATAGCCAGGGAACGAATCACCCATATCGCGGTATCAGGCAGCACGAGTGTTCCCAACTGGAGTCCCTGGTCCAGAACCGTGTAAATGGCAATCAGGAGGAGAAACGTTTGCCACGCCACGCCATAGGTTCTCCAGCTGTTCTGAAAGAATTCCTGAACCCCCATAAGGGCGAAGGATCGGTAGATAGGCCTGGTGTGGCTGAGATTGTAACCACAAACGCAGCGGAGAACCTCATCGGAATTCACGGATCCGCAGGCGGAACACTTCATAGGAAGGAAATCCTTAGGATTTCGGTGGCCCTAAAGCTTTTCTGACCACAGGAACACGCATCCCTGCGGCCCAACCACAGCCGTGTGTTCTACGTTGCCGGGGATGACAAACCGGTCGCCACGACGACATTGGTAGGATTTTTGACCTACTTTGACAGTCATTTCCCCCTCTAAAAATACCAACAGTTTCGTCTCGGGATGGTGATGTGGGGAGTAAATTCGACCCGGCCCATCATGGATACAGATGGGATCAAAGCCTTCGTTTCGAACCTCGTTTGCAATGGCAGTCTCATCAATCTCTTTGTAGTAGTTGGGCTGATGCATGGAAGACGATTCTATTGAATTGTCTTGCACGATTCAATGTTAACGCCATTCAAGTCCTTTTCCTGAGAACGAGAACCGAATTTGTAGGCCTATGCCCGGTCAGGGCAGCAAAAGGACAATTTCTCTCTAGGGCCATTTGCACGCTTGTGGTAAAATTAAAGTATCTGCAAGCGTACGTACGGAAGATAAGCGGAGGATCATTCCATGGGGCAATTATCAACAGAGTCTCTGGAGCGAAGGTTAAACCGATTGGAACAACAGAATCGCACTCTTAGACACGGTCTGGTTGTATTGGTGCTGGGAATGGCCGTAATTTTTACCATGGGCCAAGCTGAGCCCCAAAAGATAGCCAAAAAACTTGAAGCCGAGAATTTTATTTTGCGGGGAACCCGCGGAGAGGAACGGGGACGATTTGGCGTTGCCTCCAATGGCAACCCTTATTTGGTCTTACTGAACAAGGGCGGCAGGCCCAGCGTCTCTCTAGGCAAGCTCCATGGACATGCGAGCAGGAGAATTAAAGGCAAGGTCATCACTCTGGGAGATGGACCCAATGAGGGGTACTACGACAAGGACGGGAAACCTCGGAACACAGTGCCCTACCAGGAGTGGCTTAAAGACAAGGTGACGGAAGTTCAAAAGACAAAGAAACCGGCTGAATCTCTCGTGGTCCTTTTCGATGACTCCGGCGACGTATTTTGGAGCGTACCGTAAAACAGTACTGAGTTCTGAGTGAAAAGTGCTGAGTCGATTTAGCTTTCAGCAGTCAGCTATCAGTTGTCAGCCCGAGACAGGCAGCAGAAAGACAGTATGCAGCTAGCAGCAAATTTTCCGGAGCTGACGGCTGAGAGCTAATGGCTTGAATCAAAAGTGTCCTAGTTCCTGCGCGTGTTTGTAAATCCCGTCATGAAATAGACCAACCAGGTCCGCGTTGGTCAAGCAGGCATATTCAGGAGACCACCCCGGTCGGGTCCATACGATACCGTCCTGTAGCATTGTTTGAAATACTAGCTGAGCTACCTCGCTGTGGGCCATCAATTCGTCTCCATGCGCATGGAGATCGGCCTCTTCGTGAACCTGAAAATAGTGGAGTTCGGAATCTTTGTATTTGTATTGATTTAACAGGGCCTCACGCCATTGCTTCGACCAGTGACCAAACATTTCCTCGTTGAGGGAGCGGGCCCACCATTCGATCATGGTCCCTTCGTACACCATCCCTCGAGCATACTCCGTAAGTACCCGGCACTCGGGAAAGACTTCGCAGTTGACCATTTCTTCCCGCGTCAGGCCAAACGTCACTCCCTGATCGAGCAACACCTGGATATGTCCCGGGATCCTTGGGTTCACAAGCTCATCGCTGATTTTACCCACGTAAGGACCCAGCAACTCTGGATGGCGAGTGAAAAACGCCATGTGCCGCTGGTAAATGATCAGATGGAAATTGTTAATTTCGACTGGATAACTGTAGTAATGCTGCCAAAACAACTGGAGTGTTTTCTTTGGCAGCTTCCCCGCTCTTAAATCCCGCATGAACGGCCCGTCAAAAACCTTTTCCTTCCATCGCGCACGCATCTTTTCACAGATCGCTTCCGTGTAAGCTTGGGCCTGCTCGCGGCTGAACTTTTGTCCTGAGCCATTTATTGATGTTTCCATTTGCGCTCCCATATTGATTCTTCTCCTAAAGAATTTGCAAAGGCCAATCTTCTATCAACGATTATAGGTCACGGCAGCGCTAGTGGGACCCCGGTTTCCTCCAGCCCTTGTTTCAACTCTGCGCGCTCCTGTTCCGTAAACGGCAGACACTCCCAACGGGGGAAGCGTTTCACGGGTAGACCTCTAAGCTGCATAACTTCGCAAAAGGTTCTGCGTCCATGGGCCCCTAGATACCGCCCAATAACATTCAAGACTGCGGCAATCTGGTCGTGGACTTTCCTGGCATCCTCATTGCGCCCCTGTTTCAGCGCCTGCCACATCTTCACGCACAGATCGGGAAAGGGGGTGGTCGGTGGATGAATGGCTCCCCGGGCACCCAAAGCGTATCCGGAAAAGAGGGACAGCATAGATCCTGGGAAGACACCTATGGAGCGCGGCAGCTTGAAAAGATATCCCAACAGGGCGTCAAAGGTCAGGAAAGAAACTTTAATTCCCGCCAGCGACGACTTGGGAGCGATGGCCTCCTGAATCTTTAATACCTTATCCGGTGTAATATGGACCCGGGTCGTCTCAGTGTTGTCATAGATGAAAAGCGGCACACCCGGAACGGCCTCTGCGACTTTCTTGTAGTGGGCAATAACCTCATAGTCGTTGTGAGGATAGTAATAGGGAGTGATAAGCGCCAGCGCCTCCACTCCGAGGCTGGCTCCATGGCGTGCAAGCTCAATGGAAGAATAGGTATTGGCGGTGCCAACTTGAAGAACGATGGGTACTCGGCCATTGACTCGTTTCACCAGCCGCTCGGCGTGCCGTTTCCGTTCCTCAATCTCCATGACCATTCCCTGGCCATGGGTCCCCAGGGCAAAGAAACCCTGGACTCCCGATGCCAGATTAAAGTCGATCAGTGCATCGTTCCCCGCCTCGTCGATGCTGCCATCGTCGTTAAAGGCCGTAGCCATCGGGATAAGAACACCTTCAATATTTCCCATGAGAAACCCCTCTCAACCGTAAAGGTATTTTTATGTAGCTCATATATTCCCAAAACGGCACTGTCAACCCCGAAAGCGGTTCGCAATCCAAATGGGACACTAGACACTTAACACTGATCCCTGATAGGAGCCGCCGTCCCTTCGCTCCAGCAGTCCCTCGGCGGGAAGCCCTAGCTGCTCGCCTCGGGCAGCCTCGAAACTCGCTACGCTCAAACATCGAGGCTGCTTTTTCCTCGCCTTCGCAGAGGCTTCCAGAACCTCACAACCGAACTTCCGCTCAGCAACAGCGGCTCCCGTTCAATCAAGCGTGGGCTGAGGGGGCTTGTTGAGCGAAACTCGGACGGAGCCAGCGGGCCACCCACCGTGGTCCGCGCCGGATGAAAGCCGGAGTCCACCCACGGATAATCTGAGATCCGGAAGCTTCGTACGAGTGCGGGCCCGGTGGGTCGCAGCGGAGTCCTGTGAAGCGAAGCAAGTCCCCGAAGCCCAACAAACAAGCGGGGGAGTGCGAATCGCATTGAACTTAAGCGACGATACTCCACTGACCCTTGCAGAATTTTTCTTGGTTGGCTATGGTCCGTTGCGAGAATCATAGTCTTTTGAACGATTCAAATTATAATTCCACTCTGAGAGGCAATATGGCTTACTATCGTGACCTGAGACATTGGCTAGAAACTTTGCAATCCCGCGGCCACCTGAATCGAATATCCACACCCGTCAACAAGGACACGGAAATGCACCCTCTCGTGCGTTTGCAGTTTCGCGGATTACAACCGGACCAGTGGAAGGGCTGGTTATTTGAAAAAGTCACCGACGTTACCGGAAAGGCCTACGACATTCCGGTCGCTCTGGCGGTCATGGCTCCAAACCGGTCGGTTTATGCACTTGGGATGGGAGTTGATACGGCGCCGGAAATCGCCGGCAAATGGACACAGGCGCTGGCCAATCCCATTCCGCCCCGAGTCGTTTCTTCAGCTCCCTGTCAGGAAGTTGTTCTCGAAGGGCAGGCTTTGCAGGACGCTGGTGGTGTCGGCATCCTGCCTGTTCCTATTTCCACACCGGGATACGATTCAGCACCCTTCCTTAGCTCCGGTCACTGGGTCACCAACGATCCTGAAACAGGGGATAGCAATTTTGGTACCTATCGTGGCCAGATAAAGAGCCCGACACGAGTCGGATTATTTTCGTTCCCTTACCAGGATATAAGCCAGCATTGGAGAAAGGCCCAGGAAATGGGCAAACCTCTGGAAGCTGCCATCGTCATCGGCTGCACACCCAACCTCTCCTATTGCTCCACGTCCCGCCTTACCGTGCCGGAGTACACCGTCGCAGGAGCCATCGCGGGGGAACCGGTGGAGCTGGTACGATGCAAGACCGTTGATGTGATGGTACCCGCCAATTGTGAAATTGTCATCGAAGGCGTCATCCCAACGGATCAGCTGGAACCGGAGGGCTGCTTCGGTGAGTTTACGGGCTACATGGCTCACCGGGAACCGGACAAGTTCATGAACGTTACCTGTATTACCCACAGACGATCCCCAATCTTTCAGGCCTTCCTTAGCCAGTTTCCCCCCAGCGAATCCAGTGTGCTCCGTGGTATTGGCCTGGAGAGCGTCATCATGAAGCTGCTCACTGTTGAACACAAGTTTAAAGGGATCGTGGAAGTCGCCTTGCCGGATGCCGCAGGCAGCCATGGTGTTTGCGTCATTAGAATGGACACCAAAGAGAAATCCCTCAAGCCCATGGAGGCCTTGAAGGTGGTCGCCGAGATGCCGAGGGCCGCGCCGAAGATCGTGATTGCAGTGAACGAGGACATTGAGGCACGCGATGCAGAAGCGGTGAATTGGGCCATGTCCTATCGCATGCAACCCTATCGAGACATTGAAATCCGCGAGACCGCTCTATCCCTGGGTCTGGATTTTTCCATCGCCCCGCCCGACTCGCGCGCCGGAGTGGCGTCTATGAAGAGTTCGTCCATTCTCATCGACGCCACCTGCAAGTGGGACTACCCTCCTACTTCCCTTCCCCAAAAGGAATTTATGGAGAAGGCACAGTCCATGTGGGAAGAGTTGGGAATGCCCGAGTTAAAGCTCAAGAATCCCTGGTACGGCGTCAACCTGGGAAGCTGGAGTCAGGAAGATATAGACGATGCCCAGCGCGCCCTGAAGGGAGAGCACTACGCCACGGGGAAACTCCGGGAAGAGCAGCGGATCACACTGAAGAAACCTGACAAAAAATAACCAGAGGTCAGAAGTCAGGGGTCCGCCGCGGAAAGTCAGACGCAGGTTTACGCAGAATAAGAGTTATTCACCACAGAGACGTCCCTCGACCGGGCTCGGGACCCTGAGGCTCTCGAAGGGCAGAGGGCGCAGAGCTCGGAGAATTCGTTTTAACCGCAGATTCTCGCAGATTAACGCAGACATTTTCCCTTTTTGTTTCTACGGCAAGGCCTAGAAACAAAAAATTTTCTCATCGCGGACGATAACCGGAAATCTAAACACAGAGGAAGATAGCCCTCGCAAAGACGCAAAGGGAGCTAAGAATAATTAAAGCACGAATCTCGAAATCCGAAATGCGAAACAAATTCGAATGACCAAAGCTCAAAACAAAGCGGTCAGACAGTGAGCGTTTTGAACATTTATACTTTCAGGTTTTCGGATTGTTTAGGATTTCGTGCTTCGGATTTCGGATTTTTACCTGTGGCGTCTTGGCGAGAGGAAAATCCGGATTCTTACCCTTGGCTTCTCTTCACTTCGCCTGCATGAGTGGGTCCTTCACGCCGGCTTCGACGAAACCCTTTTTCCTTAGGAGGCAGGAATCGCAGCCACCACAGGGCTCTCCTTTAGTCGAGGAGTCGTAGCACGACCAGGTTAAGCCGTAGTCCACACCTAGAGCACTGCCCCTCCTGATAATATCCGCCTTGGTCATTTGAATGAGGGGCGCATGAATCTTAAACCGGCTATTACCCTCAACCCCCGCTTTTGTCGCGAGATTCGCCAGCCGCTCAAAGGCCTCAATATACTCCGGTCGACAATCCGGGTACCCTGAGTAGTCGTAAATATTGGCACCATAAAATAGATCCTCGGCACCAACGACCTCGGCCCAACCTAAAGCATGGGATAGAAATATCGTATTGCGCGCCGGAACGTAGGTAACGGGGATTTCTGATCCCATCTCCTTCGGGCTGCGACCCCTTGGGATTGGAATGTCAGCGGTAAGGGCTGAGCCGCCTATGAGCCCAAGATCGAGCCTCAAGACCAAATGCTCCGCCACCCCCAGAGCCGTGGCGACCTTCTTTGCCGAAGCTAGCTCGCGAATGTGACGCTGCCCATAATCAAAAGACAGCGCATAACACTCGAAACCTTCGTTTTTCGCAATGGCGAGAGTCGTCGCGGAATCCAATCCGCCGGACAGCAGGATCACAGCATTGTTCATAGATTGCCCTGAAATGGCCAAGTGCAGAGCACATCTGTTCAATCTATCAGCTCTCAGCCGTCAGCTTTCAGCGAACCGAAATAGAGAGACAGTATGCAGTTTCCAGTAGGCAGTAACACCTTTGTAGCATTGCTGCTTCCTGCTTTCTGCCCACTGTCTTTCTCCTTACTCCTTGCGCCTAGCGTTGCGCTTCCGCGTAATTCGCGCGAATGGATTGAGCACGCTTTTCTTTTTCCCGCGCCTCCACCTCTCGCTTGGTTTCCCGTAAAAGGTTCGCATAGTTTTCCAAGCCCGCTGCAAGGTGAGGATGCTGGGGTCCGAGGGAACGCTCCACAATCAGGAGGGAACGCAAGTAGAGGGGCTCGGCCTCCGCGTATTTACCCTGGGCCTGGTAAATGAGCGCCAGGTTATTGAGGTCCGTGGCAACGTTGGGATGGTTCTTGCCGAGGACCTTTTCATCGATGGCCAGGGCTCGTTTCTGAAGTGGCTCCGCCTCTTGGTATCGCTCTTGTTCCCGAAAGAGCTCCGCCAGGTTATTGAGATCCCTCGCGACATCAGGATGGTTTTTTCCCAGCGCCTTCTCGTCAATTTTGAGAGCCCGCCGGAGGAGAGTTTCCGCTTTCTCATACTCCTCCTCAGCGAGGTAGAGCATGGCAAGGTTGTTTAAGCTGGTAGCCACATGCGGATGGTTGGGGCCGAGTTTCTTCTCCAGGATCCCCAGGGCTCGTTGATGTAGAGGCATGGCCTCCTCATATCGCTCCTGAACTTGATAGAGAGAAGCAAGATTGCTGAGATCGGTTGCGATATCCGGATCATCCGGACCGAGTAACTTTTCGTCGATGGCGAGGACTCGTTTGAGCAGCGGTTCCGCTTGCGCGTATCTCCCCTGGGCATAGTAAAGCATCGCCAGATTGTAGAGATTGGGAACGATCTCCTCGTCGTCCGCGCCAAACACTCCTTCTTGAATGGCCAACGCTTTTGTTAACAGGGGTTCAGCTTTAGAATACTTACCCTGTGAAAAAAATTCCTGGGCCTGCTGGTTATAGGTTGCAGCCCGCCTCAAGTCCTTAAAACTATAAGACGGTGCTCCAGGCTCCTCGGCTGCGAAAACCCGGGGAACCGAGAGCGCCAAGAGTAAAACTATGCCGTACAAGTAGACTTGTTGCTTATTCACTTTTTGAACTTCCTTCGATGGAGTTCGGTCCTACTCTTTTTCTCTCTTGTTCAAGAACCCTGGTTGCTTCGGCAAGCCTTTTCATCTTTTCCGCCAACTCATCAGAACTCGCCACCTTCGGCTGATACAACTCCATCCTCGCACCGGCAAACACATTGACATCGACCAGGTCTTTGATTTCCAGCAGGCGTTGAACGTTAGCGGCCAGATCAAGGATGATGAAAAAATTTCCCCGGGGAAATGCGACGATCCCCCCTCCAGGAGTCACGAAAGGATCAAGCAGCGCCTTAAGCTCCGCCACTGAGAAAAATCGCACCGGCACGACCTCTAATATGTACCCCTGTTGGTTCGATGGTATCGACGGCCGCACCAGACCTTTTCCACTTTCGATGGGGGCAATATGATAAAAATTTCCCCGTTTAATCGCTACGGCGNNACCGTTCCACGGACCCCTGGATCAATCGTGTAATTGAGTTTCAAATATTGGGCCAGCAGATGGATCACTTCCACCAGATCGACAGCGGTCAGGTCCAGCGATACCATTCCTGACCGGTCCCGCTTGATCGTTTCGCTCGCTTGAGGGTTAACCGCTTCAGAAGCGGGCATTTCTGGCCGGGGCACGGGACCATTAGCAGTACCCATCGACGGTAAACCGCAAATCGCAACGAACAATAAAACAATTATCAGATCTTTTACTTTTATGGACATGCCTTCAGTCGAGCCCGGTTCGGCGCGCGAGGACCCTATCTGTCCCTATCCCTTCTTCGCTTGCTTCGGGAAGTCTTTCGCCTGGTTTGCGACGCTGTTTTTTTCGGTTCGGGGCGTTTGATCTTGGGCACTTGGGGTTTCTCGAGCTTTTGAAGCCTGCCCACAAAGTCCAATACCAGCTCCAGCTGTTCCGACCCCTTTTTCAAAATGACCTTATGCGGTTCAATCTCCGTCAACAGGTAGTCCCCCAACGGGTCGCCTAAGGCAATCCGCCGAACCTCACCAGCCTGGGGACTCTTTGCACTGCTAGTGGCTTTCCGCCCGCGGACCGTAGCCCTAGCGGAAGTGGGTAGGACCTGAATTAGCGCCTTCCGATCCCTGCTCGTAATTAATGTGCCCAACAGAATAAATTCCTCTGGAGTTGTCTTGGTCTGTAAAGGTGTCTCGACCGCCTTATTGCCAGCAGCGCCACGGTCCGGGTCGAACAGGTTGTTCTTCACGATGTTTGCCGTGTTGCGGCGCAGGGAGCGTAAAGATGGCTTGCGTTCCTTGGGCAGGCGAACCTGGGAACTTTCCTGTACGGGTCCCGGTAGCTCTGGCAACCCTTCCTTCCAGGTACGATACAGCTGGAAGAAAACCAGACCCACCAGCAAGAACAGAAAGATGGTCAATCTCGGAGAACCTCTAAAACGCATAATGATCTCCCGGACTTAGCCGGAAACGTTGCAAAATGTATCGCTAACTTTTGTTCTTCTATGGTGCGTTGCTGGCTTGCACTTTTAGTAAAGTATGGACTATGTGTCAATGAAGCCATAAATTCTTAACCGTTCTCTTTGACAAGGACTGCTGCGCTGCAATGCCGATCCATCGACCCTCCACCCTGATTCCGGACTGTCCTGATGAACATTGACGGGGCCTCCCCCTCCACCGCTATTCCGCGGGCGTGGCCCTTCAAAAACGTATTTTATGGCTGGGCGATCGTCATCGCTGCTCTCGTAGCGTCCTTTGGCTCAGTGCCGGTGTTTGGTCCGGTTCTGGGAGTATTCATCGTACCCATGCAGCAGGAGTTGGGCTGGTCACGGGCAACCATCTCCCTGGCGTTTACCATCGGGAGCATGACCGGTTCAGTTGCGACGTTTGTCATTGGATCCCTGCTGGACCGTTATGGAGCGCGGATCATCGTCGCTTGCACGGGAACCATCATTGCCGGAGCCATGCTGGGTCTCGCGGTCATGGATCAGCCCTGGCAGTTCTGGCTATTCTTCGGTATGGGCCGTGGAGCGGCGTTGGCTGGCATTCAGGTGGGCACATCGGTCGCCATCGCCAACTGGTTCGTACGTAAACGAGGGCGGGCCATCGCCATTAAAGGCATCGGTCTCAGATTCGGCCAGGCAACTTTTCCTCTGATCATCTTCGCCATCATGGCCGTTTCGAACTGGCGCTATGCCTACCTGGCGCTCGCAGGTCTCACCTTTCTCTGCATCGTTGTTCCCTCGTCTTTGTACATCAGGCGACGGCCGGAAGATATGGGGCTTTACCCGGACGGGATGCCTCCGGAATTACAACCAACGGATGGACCCGCCAGCTCCTCGAACATCACCCAGCGCCGCCGGCAGGGATATGAGGAGTCCTGGACCCTTGCAGAAGCCCGGAGAACCCCCGCGTTTTGGCTTATCGTGCTCTTTACAATCCTTTCCCCATTCGCTTTGGGCTCCCTGAACCTCCACATGGTTGCCAACTTTCAAGACCAGGGCATCCCCTCAGGCGTGGCGGTCAGCATTCTGTCCATATTCGCCGCCACCTCGTCGCTGACGGTATTACCCTGGGGTTTTCTTACCGAGAGAATCCATGTCCGCTACGCCTGCATGATCATGTGCGGATTCCAGTTGCTGTCTATTGCGTTAATTATCTTTGCCAAAAACGCACCCATGGCAATTGCCTTCGGGCTGGCTTTTGGAATCGCGCAGGGTGGTTGGACGGTTATGCAAAACCTGGTCTACACCGACTACTTTGGCAGGGGCCACGCCGGCGCGATCAGAGGATTTTCTT
>JABAOE010016863.1_pt1 | contig 30497 bp, 33 predicted proteins | sample 7062141 | NCBI WGS metagenome assembly JABAOE01 (sample SAMN14538627, study PRJNA623070) | marine sediment metagenome | biome: marine biome [ENVO:00000428]; feature: marine pelagic biome [ENVO:01000023]; material: deep marine sediment [ENVO:00002113] | place: India: Gulf of Khambhat ...
CTAATTGCTCGTGAGGCTTGGCCATATAACGCCAAAGCACTTTTGGAAAGTGTGAGTTGGTGTTGGCCGCAACATGTAATGCGACACGGAAATACACTCGACTCATCAAAAACTTTTCCAGATTGTTAACCAGTTTTCCTGGCGGCAATAGCGGGCGGGAACCACCTGATCCCATTTCGAACTCAGAAGTGAAAACGCTCAGCGCCGATGGTAGTGTGGGGTCTCCCCATGTGAGAGTAGGACACCGCCAGGATTTTATTTCGAAAAGCCGCTCCCGAGAGGGAGCGGCTTTTTTTCGTTTACGGGGCAGGGTGTCGTCTACTCGTCATCGCAGCCTTCGTCTTCGTTGACGCAGAAACCGTCCTCTTCGGTGAAGGTTGCGTTGTCCTCGCCGCCGATTGCGCCCACTTCGATTTTCACGGGCGTATCTTCAGGTAGCGATGCCAGGTACAAAGCGGGCACGTCCACAGCAAAAGTAGTGCCGGATACACGAACCGAATAGATCAAATTACCGGTAGGATCGCCATCTTCAACGTCAGGCTCCATCACAACCTCGAATGCGTCTACCGTCACCGTCGCCGGATTCGCAATGATTCCAGGATAAACATCCGCAAGAATTAACTGGCCTTCTACTTCCTGCACCAGTGGCGCGCAGTGGCCAAGATCGTCGCCGGCGGTCCAGGTGATTGTTCCGCCTGTGAAGTCGACGTTTTGCGGGGCAGCGGGAAGCTCATAGGTCAGTTCGGTTTCGCCCTCTGATTTCTCGCCACCATCACTCATGCCCGTGAACTCGTACGTTCCCTCGGCCCATGTCTCGAGGAACTCTTCCAGGTTGACAATATCTTCCAGGTCCTCCGGGTCTTCTGCCTCGGGGTCCGGCCAACAGAGCGGCTCGGCGCTTTCAGCGAAAGTCTCCGTCAGTTTCTGCTCGAGCAGCGGCCCTTTTGCCTGATCCTCGAATACCTTTGCGCCATTCGGGTCGTTGATTCGTGCAGAATTCAGGTCGTCGCCATCCATCAGGAAATGGAAGCCGATATCCCCGTCCGACGCGTTAATCTCGATCAGTGCCTTGCACTCGCCAAAGTCACCGCATGGCTCCGTCGCAATGGCGTTTCCCGTCACCAGTGTGGAGACCGCTGCGGCCAGCACCGTCGTTGTATATGCCATCGTCTTTGTCATCGTAATTCTCCTGTTCTCGCTTCTGCACCCCTTTAGACCCGAGCGCGGATCAAAACCGGTTGTTCGCAGGCAAACGTCAAATCAGGGCCAAGGCCCAGGCAACAGGCGTACAATAAGGGCGACCGATTTTTCCGGCGCGGCACGTCTAACGGGCAGGCGCTGGGAGAAGGAATGCCATGGCGGTCTACCTCGACGACAAGCGGTTAGCGAAGCAGTTACTCAAGGGTGACGAGCGGGCGTTTAATCGTTTTTTTGACGACAATTTCGCCAGGCTCTACCGCTTTGCACTGGCGCGGTTGTCTGGCGACACTGAGGCAGCGCGCGAGGTGGCTCAGACGACGCTGACGCGAGCGTTGCGGAAGATGCATACCTATCGCGCAGAGTCGGCATTGTTTACGTGGCTGTGCGCGATCTGCCGCCATGAGGTCAGCGACTGGTTTCGTCGGCAAGGGCGATATCACGATCACATCGTGCTGGTCGAAGATCTTCCCGAAGTCCAGGCGGCCGTCGATTCCCTGCAAATGGCTTTCGAGGACAGCCCCGAACGGCATTATCAGCGCGTCGAGACGCTGCGGCTGATCCAGGTTGCTCTCGATCGGCTGCCCGCAAAATATGGCAACGTTCTCGAATGGAAATACGTGGAAGGCCACTCGGTGAAAGAGATTGCCGCGCGACTGGGCATCGGCACTGAAGCTACGCAGTCCTTGCTTGCGCGGGCAAAGCGGGCATTTGCCGACGTCTACTCCTCACTTTCCAGCGCCCTCGATAGCGGAACAGACGGATTGGTGAAATCATGAGCAAGAAGAGCGAACAGATTCACAAAGCGGGTGCGGTCGAAGCCCTTCTCGGGCAGGCATCGCCGCGGCCGGCACCGCCTGCGGGGGACGCAGCGCGCGTGCGGCAAGCCGTGCGCGCAGAGTGGCAGGCAATTACGCGCAGGCGGTCTGTCCGCCGCAGTACGATGCAGTTTGCGATGGCGGCCTCGCTGCTGCTGGCGCTTGCGGCGGTAATCAACATTTCCCGGGTTACCGAGGTCACGCCTGTCGAGGTTGCGGCCGTCGACAAGTCTTTCGGAAGTGTCTATTTGCTGGACAAAGAGTCCCGGCTCGTTTCGCTCGGCGATCTGCCAAACATCTCGGCAGGACAGGTCATCGAGACCGGCGCGGATGCGGGTATCGGCCTGGTCTGGGGAAGAGGCGGATCACTGCGCGTCGATTCGAGGACGCGCGTCGAATTTGTTTCCGCCGATGCTATACATCTCGTTCGCGGAAGAGTCTATTTCGACGCGCTAACCGACGATGCCGCCATGACAGTTGACACCGCACATGGCTCAGTTACTCATGTTGGAACCCAGTACATGGTGGCCGCGGACCGTAAGTCGCTGGCCGTCAGCGTGCGTGAAGGACGGGTACAGATCGATGGCGACTATTACGACGAATCGATCGGCGCCGGTTATCAGGTTCAGATAGCAGGTCGAGAGCGCCCGGTTATTGCCAACATTGCGACGTATGGCAAGTCATGGCAGTGGGTCGAGTTGATCGCGCCCGCAGCACATCTCAGGGGCAAGACGATAGACGAGTTCCTGGTCTGGGTGAGCCACGAGACCGGGCTCGAACTCAAATACGAAGGGCGAGCAGAAGCTATTGCACAAAACGAAAAATTTGTCGGTACGGTCGACAAGCCACCGCGCGAGGAACTTCGGCTGCGTATGCTGACAACCAATCTCGGGTATCGCATCGATGCGGGGACGATCACAGTATTCGAAGTTAAACAGTAAGTTCGTCTTCAGGCTGATTGGCCTAACGGCGTTCCTGCTGATTATCCCGGCGGCCGCCATCGCGGTCGAGGCGGAACATGCGCCATATGTTGGCAGGCCGGTTTCCGCGGTCATCGACGAATTCCGCGAAGCAGGCTACCCGTTTGCCTACAGCACCACGCTGGTAACCGCCGACATGCGGGTCATCGCCGAACCCGAGGCCGAGGATCCGATCGAGTTCGTTGCCCAGATTCTGAAACCGCACGATCTGACGATCCATACGGAATCGGGTGTTCATCTCATCGTTCGCTTCGACACGGCCGGCTTGCCGAAAGGGTCGGTGCTGCTGATCATCACCACTCGCGGCGACGACAGGCCGTTCGATGAGGCGACCGTGTCGGTGGAACCGCGAATGTCAGCGTCGTTGCGTCTGTCGTCCGGCATCTACGAGTATTCAGAGGTTGCGCCCGGCCGTTACTATTTCGACATCGAGGCCGACGGCTTCGAGGCGGTGCGGAGGGTCGTAGACGTCTGGCCCGGCGATACGACGGTGATAAGTGTAGGCATGGATGACGCCAGGCCCGAGATCGAGACGATCCTCGTTTCGGCCAGCCGTTATGAAATTCTGCGAGATGTTTCCGTGTCGAGTTTCTCCCTGGATCAGCGCACGATCCAGAACATGCCGGACATCGGTGAGGACCCGATGCGCGCCGTGCAGCGACTTCCCGGTGCGGCGGCGAGTGGGGCATCGGCGAAGACGCATTTTCGCGGTGGCGAGCAAGACGAGATCGGCATCATGCTCAATGGCAAATGGCTGTTCGACCCGTTTCACATCCGCGACTACCAGAGCGTATTCAGTGCGATCGATTCACGAGCCATAGAAGGTGTCGAAGTCTACACGGGCGGATTCCCGGTGCGGTTCGGCAACCGAATGAGCGGCCTGGTATTGATGGAATCTCTCGAGTCGACCAGGCCGCGCCACACGGAGATCGGGTTGAGTGTTTTCAATGCATCTTTCTTGACGGCGGGAAACGAGCCCGATCGGCGATGGCTGGTATCTGCGCGACGGGGCAACCTGGACCTCGTGATTGACCCCCAGTTCGGAGAACCAAGCTACTACGACCTGTTTACGGAATTCAGTTATGACTTCTCGGCTGATGCGTCCGTCTCGGTTAACGCCTTGTATGCCGACGATTCGGTGAGGGTGGTGCTTGAATCGGAACCCGAAGAACTCGAACAGGTGAGGAGTCGGACCAAGAATGCGCAACTTTGGATAACGTTCGATAATAGCTGGTCGGACAAGCTGACGAGCAAGATCGTGCTGTCGGCGGTGGCATTCGATAATCTCAGAGATGGCTCGCTCGGCGACGCGGAGAAAATCGTCGCGACGGTCTTTGACAAACGCGCCGTCGGGCAATACGGATTTCGTCAGGATTGGACGTTTCATTCCACCGAGCGGCACATGATGCAGTGGGGCATGCAGGCGACTTACTCCGATGCCGAGTACGACTATGCGAATACGGCTGAGTATTTTGGCCTTCCGGCGCTGTGGGAGGACCAGCCCGAGACGAGCAGCCTCGCGGCCAGTGCCTCGCCCAGCGGTACAAGCTATTCGCTGTATTTTTCCGATCGCTGGAAGATATCGGACAGGACTCTTCTGGAGTGGGGGTTGCGCTGGGACGATCAGACTTACACGGACGATTCGTCGGACGCGCAGTTAAGCCCGCGGCTGAGCGTGCTGCGTTCGATCGGCGACAACACCGAGTTGCGGTTCAGCTGGGGGCGCTACTACCAGCCGCAGGGCATCAACCACCTGCAAATCGAAGACGGCATCACTAATTTCTGGCCCGCACAGCGCGCCGACCACCTGATCGTAGGCTTTCGTCGCCTGATCGGAGAAGACCTGTCGTTGCGCATCGAGGCGTTCCACAAGGACATGCGGCAGGTGCGGCCGCGGTTCGAAAACCTGCACGATCCCTTGGGCCTGATTCCCGAGTTACAACCGGACCGGATTCGTCTCGACCCGAGCAGCGCGGCAGCAAAGGGCATCGAAGTAACGCTCGATCGCTCCAACGGCCCGCTGACATGGTGGACTTCGTACACCTGGTCGGAAGCGACTGATCGCATTGGCCAGCAAGACGTTCTGCGCAGTTGGGATCAGACGCACGCCGTTCAGGGTGGATTGCACTGGTCTGGAAATAAATGGGATGCGGCATTGGCCGCGAGCGTGCATACCGGATGGCCGACGACAGGCCTGTCACTCGTCCAGGATGGCGTTGACGAAGACGGTGAACCGGAGTTTGTTGCCATCCCCGGGCCGCGCAACGCATTACGTCACGGTACTTTTGCCAGCATTGATTTCCGCATCAGTCGAACGTGGCAGCTGAACCGGGGTTCCCTGATGGCATTCTTCGAGGTTTCCAACGTGACGGCGCGTCACAATGAGTGCTGCCTGGATTTTGATTTCGAGGAAGACGAAGCGACGGGCGAGGACGTGTTCGAGAAAAGCCTTGATTACTGGCTGGGTATGATGCCGGCCATAGGCATTCTCTGGGAGTTTTGAAAAGTCCCGTTCGGCCCCTGCTACACTCGGGCTTTTCGCAGGATCGGATCGAATGCGCTTTGCCGAAGTATTCCTGAGACTCGGTTGCAGCCTCGTCGGCTGGATGCTCGTATTCACCTTCGTTGTCTGGCTGGCGGCTTTACATGCTATGGGCTGCGGTCCGGATGGCGATGAAATGCATCTGCTGCTACTTGGCCTGGCGCCCGTAGCATGCGGTTTTGCGCTGATGCTGCGCATGACGGCATCATTCCCCGAAATACATCGCATGCTGAGTTGGCTCGGTGTACCGCTGTTGCTGTTGCTACCTTTTGTCCTGCGCAATATCTGGACGGTTTTTTCACGCACCAACATCGAAGGAATGGCGATATGCACGGTTGCCGAGCCGGCGACGTGGCAAAGAATTTGGGCCCCTGCAGAAATGTTCGCCGTGGTGTTTATTGCGCTCCTTGTGATAGCGGTATGGCGAAGCGCGCGCATTGAAAAGCGCTGATCCCGGTGTTACAAGTAACGGGTAATAAAACAAGAACGGGGAACCAATATGTCCATGCTTTCTGAATTCAAGTCATTTGCCATGCGCGGCAATGTGGTCGATATGGCTGTCGGTATCGTTATCGGTGGCGCTTTCGGCAAGATCGTGTCGTCGTTTGTCGCTGATGTCCTTATGCCGCCACTCGGACTGCTGCTAGGCAAAGTCGATTTCTCAGACCTTGCCGTGACCCTGCTGCAAGCGTCGGAAGGCGCGGAGGCGGTCACATTGCGCTACGGTGCGTTCATCCAGACGGTAGTCGACTTTCTGATCATCGCGTTCGCAATCTTCATGGTCGTCAAAGCCATGAACACGGTCATGAAGAAGGAAGAAGAAAAGCCGGCCGAGCCACCGAAGCCCAGCACGGAAGAAGTGCTGCTGACCGAAATTCGCGATGCGCTGCGCGCAAGGTAATTTAAAAGTATTTCATCAGACAACGAAAAAGCCGGCCTCAGGGCCGGCTTTTTTTGAATGAATTGTCTGCCTGACTAGGTCAGGTCGACGACCTGCGCACCCGGCGCAGAGCGGCCAACGCTCTGCATGCCGTTGTCGCAGCCGGACTCGCTCTTGTAGTTTTGACTGACGCCGATAATCTGGCCGTTGGTCGCCTTCAGGCTAAAGCGGTACTTGCCCGTTGACGTCGTCTTCTTCTCGAAACAGTCGGGGTTCGAACAGTTCCTCTGCACGGATTCGATGCCATTCGTGCATGCGGCTTTGGACGTGTAGCCTTCACTGGAAAGAATGATCTCGCCGTTGCTGGCTTTAAGGCGAAAGCGATACTCGCCCGCCTTGTCCTTGTAACACTCGAACTTGCCTGCCATTATTTTCTACTCCTGTTTTTTTTCGTTCTCATTGGTTTTTTGTCAGTGCTATCGTAAGGGAGTGGGCCGGACGTGTCCATTTCGACCCCTCGTGCGTGGCCTTTTTGGCGATCTCTGACCTTGAAGAACTCTGCCGTCAGGCCGTTTGCGCTGCATTTGTCGGGCCTCCAACACCTGTGCTGGCAGCGACCCAGTCCAACCAGGCTGAGGTTGCGTCGTCACGATTAATCTCATTCAACATTTCGTGGCGGCTGCCATCAAAAATCTTCACCGTCAGGCGCTGATGGAGAGTCTGGGCGTAGTGCATGGCGAGTTTGCCCATGCCCTTGTTACCACCCACCGGATCCATTGAGCCGCCCGTGATCAGAATCGGCAGGTCCGACGGGATACGTGATACGGCATTGTCCGATGAAATTTCGATCAGGCCGTTCAGCAGGGCCAGCCAGAGGCCGCAGCTGTAAGGCCCTCCGCACAACGGATCTGCAACATATTTGTCCACTTCGGATTCGTCGCGTGAAAGCCAGTCATAAGGCGTGCGTGCGGGTCTGAACCTGTTATTGAACTTGCTGAAGCCGAGTTGATATAGCAGGCGACTCTCGCCGCGGTCACCGAGTCGCAGTTTCTCCAGGTGAGCGATCGCCAGGGCTGGAAATAGCTGCGCCCGCACGGCCCACGTCGACGCGCTCAGGATCAGGCCCGCGAGATTGCCGCCGTAATTCATCGCAAAATACTGGGCGATATACGACCCCATGCTGTGCCCCAGCATGACGACGGGCAAGCCCGCAAACTCTTCGCGAACGGATGCAAAGACGGTCTCCACGTCCCGGCAGATCTGCAGCCAGCCCCTGGCACCGTCGACGTGACCGACCGTGATCGCGTCCGGCCCGTGCCCGCGATGATCGTGGGCCACCACGGCGAAGCCGCGTTCGCTCGCGGCCGCGGCGAATCGGCCATAACGATCCGAGTACTCGCCAAGCCCGTGTAATACCTGGATGACGCAGGACGGCGATCCATCGGGGCGCCAATACTGGGTGCGTATTGGATGGCCGTCTGCGGCGGTCAAATTTCGAATTTCGTGATGTACCATGCAGGAACATCCTATACTGAAATCATCATGAAACTATACGATTGCACGACGGCGCCGAGTCCACGACGTGTCCGCATCTTTGCGGCGGAAAAAGGAATAGAGCTCGAGAAGGTCGAGGTTGACCTGTCGCAGGGCGAACAATTCTCGAAGGAGTTTCGCGCGATCAATCCTGATTGTGTCGTGCCGGTGCTGGAACTGGATGACGGCACGCGCATCACCGAGGTTCTGGCGATTTGCCATTATCTCGAGGAACTGCAGCCGGAGCCTGCGCTGATCGGCCGCGACGCGCTGGAGCGCGCGGTATCGCTCGAGTGGAATGTGAAGATCGAGCAGCAGGGGCTGCTCGCGATGATGGACGCATTTCGCAACGCGGCGAAAGGCCTGAAAGGGCACGCATTGCCGGGACCCGACGCTTACGAGCAGATTCCGGAACTTGCGGAACGCGGCCGGGAGCGCGTGCCCGCGTTTTTTGCGCGTCTCGACAAGCAACTCGATGGCAGGGAATTCGTAGCCGGCGACTATTTTTCGATCGCCGATATCTCGGCGATGATTCTTGTGGATTTCGCGGCCTGGGTGAAAATCGGGATTCCCGAGTCCGCTACAAACCTCAAGCGCTGGCATGCTGCCGTGTCGGCAAGGCCGAGCGCTGGTGCCTGAGTCGCAGCTGGCATCGGCGGTGCTCATGGTCCGGCCGGCCCGGTTCGAGAGCAATCCGATGACGGCAGAGTCGAACCGCTTCCAGGGGCGGTCGAATGCAACGCCTGAAGCCCAACAGGCCGCGGCGCTGCTCGAATTCGATGCGCTGGTACGGGAGCTGCGTGCCAACGACATCGAGGTCATCGTGGCTGAGGACATACCGGAGCCGCATTCTCCGGATTCGATCTTTCCGAACAACTGGGTCAGTTTTCATGCAGACGGCCGGGTGGTGCTGTATCCAATGGAAGCCGAGAACCGACGCACCGAGCGGCGCATGGATATCCTCGACGGCATCGGCAGGCCGATCCGCGAAATCGTCGATCTCACACAGCATGAAGACAGCGGCCATTATCTTGAAGGCACGGGCAGCATGGTGCTCGATCGCGTCAACCGGATCGCGTACGCCTGTCTTTCATCGCGCACCCAACTCGATCCGCTGGGCGATTTTGCGCAACGTATGGACTATGAAGTAGTGGCGTTCAATGCTCTCGATCGTAACGGTGTGTCGATTTATCACACCAACGTTCTGATGAATATCGGTGAAAAAGTTGCCGTGGTTTGCGACGAGGCAATTCCGGACAGCGAGCAGCGCGCGGCGGTGCTCAAGCGGCTGCGGGAGACCGGGCACGAAGTCATACTGCTGAGCTATGATCAGCTCGAGGCTTTTGCCGGCAATATGCTCGAATTGCGCACGGCGAAGGGCGAGCGTGCCGTTGCAATGTCCGAAAGGGCATACGCATCACTCACGGACGAACAGCGCGAACGCTTCGAGCAGAATGGCCGGCTGATCGTCTCCAACATCGATACGATCGAGAATTCTGCCGGCGGCAGTGTGCGATGCATGCTGGCCGAAGTGCACCTGAACAAGGTCGGGGAATGACAACAAGCAGAGACAAGGTCCTGATGTGTCCGCCGGATTACTTCACGGTGGACTACGTTATCAACCCCTGGATGGCGGGCAATGAGGACTTGCTGAGTCTCGACAGGGCGAAGGACCAATGGCAGCACCTGCGTGACCAGGTGGCCGAATTTGCCGATACCGTCACGATCGATCCGCACCCGGAACTGCCGGACATGGTGTTTACCGCCAACGCCGGGGTGGTGTATGGGAACAAGGCAATTGCGAGCCATTTCATGCCCCTGGAGCGACGTCCCGAGGAGCCCATTTTCAAGCAGTGGTTCAGGGACAACGGTTACGATCTGATGGAGCTCGACGAGAAGATCGGTTTCGAGGGCGCCGGCGATTGCCTGCTCGATCGCGGCGGCCCCTGGCTATGGACCGGCTACGGCTTCCGTACCGAGATCGAAGCTCATTCCGCCATCGAAGAGTTCTTCGATATCGAACTCGTCTCGATTCGGCTGACCGACGAGCGCTTCTACCATATCGACACTTGTTTCTGTCCTCTGACGGACGGATTTTTGATGTATCACCCGCCAGCATTCGATTATGAATCGCGCATCGCGATCGAGAGTCGCATCCCGCCGCACAAGCGCATCATTGTCGACACCTTCGATGCGGGAAATTTTGCATGCAACGCCATCAATATTGATGATCGCGTGATTCTGCACCGAGCCTCGGATCCTTTGAAAGCGAGGCTGATGCTGGCAGGCTTCAAGGTTCACGAGGTTGAGCTGACGGAGTTCCTCAAGGCCGGCGGTTCTGCCAAGTGTCTTAGCCTGAAACTCACTGAACGGATTCGCCAAGAATGAGTCGCGCACATCGATACCGCATCCTGCCGAAGAACCCGGCGGCACACCTGTTCGAAGTCAGCCTTACGGTTGCGAGCCCGCATGATTCGGGCCAGGCGTTTTCCATGCCTGCATGGATTCCAGGCAGTTACATGATTCGCGATTATGCGCGGCACGTGGTTGCTATTCGCGCGGAGTCGGATGGCGTAGCGGTGCCTCTGCGGAAACTGGACAAGAGCCGCTGGCAGGCGGACCCGGTCAAGCGGCCGTTGACAATCACGGCCGAGATTTACGCCTACGATGAGAGTGTCAGGGGCGCACACCTCGACAGCACGCATGCCTATTTCAATGGCACATGCATGTTTCTCGGAGTCGATGGTCAGGGTGATCTGCCCTGCGAGCTGGAGATATTGCCCCCTGCAGCGCCGCTGGGAGAAGGTTGGCGCGTCGCAACCTCCATGCGACGCAAGGACGCGCCGCAGTACGGGTTCGGCACATACCAGGCAGAAGACTATGCCGAGCTGATCGATCACCCGGTCGAAATCGGCAACCTCGCGATTGGCGAATTCGAGGTCAACGCCGTCCCACACGCAATTGCAATTCGCGGGCACGACCGCGCCGACATGGCGCGTCTCTGCCACGATCTGCAGACGCTTTGCGGCCAGCACATGGCGCTACTTGGGGCGCCCGAGGATCTCGATCGATATCTGTTTCTGTTGCATGCGCCCGGCAGCGGATACGGCGGACTCGAGCACCGCTGGTCGTCGAGCAATGTGTGTGCGAGAGAGAATCTGCCAGTCAGGGCGGACAGTGAAGTCAGTGAGGGCTACCGCACATTGCTCGGATTATTGAGCCACGAGTATTTCCACCTATGGAACGTCAAGCGAATGAAGCCCGATGCATTCACGCCTTATGAGCTGGGCAGTGAGTCGCACACGGAGCTTTTATGGGTGTTCGAAGGCATCACGTCGTACTACGACGACCTCGCGCTTGTCCGATCCGGGCTCATCACGGCGTCGAGCTATCTCGAGTTGCTCGGCCGGACAATCACACGGGTATTGCGCGGTTCGGGGCGCTTGCGCCAAAGCGTGGCCGAGTCGAGTTTCGATGCGTGGATAAAGTTCTACAAACAGGACGCCAACGCGTCTAATGCCATCGTCAGTTATTACGCCAAGGGGTCGCTGATAGCACTGGTGCTCGACCTCAAGATTCGCACCGAATCGAAGGCCGAGATATCGCTCGACGACGTCATGAAAGCATGCTGGCAGCGGTGGGGAGAGTCTGGCGAGGGCATGCCCGAAGATGGATTCGAGACCGTTTGTGAAGAAGTCACCGGCATCGGGCTTGGTGATTTTTTCAACGCCGCCGTGCGCGGCACAGGAGAGCTGCCGCTCGAAGCCATGCTTGCCACGCACGGGGTGAACCTGCGCTTGCGTAGCGCGACCGGCCTGTCGGACAAAGGCGGCAATCCCGCCGACAAGGACGAACCGGAAAGTCCCTGGCTGGGCGCCAGCCTCGAAGAAAAGAACGGCCGGCCGACTTTCACGATTATTCACAACGATGGGCCGGCGGAAAGTGCAGGCGTTGCACCGGGCGATGTTGCCGTTGCGCTTGATGGCTATGCGCTGACGCTGTCCAATTGCGACCGGCGAATGCGCAGCTATCGAAGTGGCGACACTCTCGAACTCGTGCTGTTCCGCGGAGACGAACTCATTACGACTAACGTGACGCTGGCCGCTCGGCCCGCGACCACCTGCTATCTCGAGCTCGACACCGGCGCCGACGCCGGAATCGTCGCCCGCCGGGATGCGTGGCTGAACGCCGGATAGCGATGTCCTTCCGGACGGATCCACGTCTCAGGCTCTTTGCGGGAGCCACGATGATCAGTTTTTCGCCCGTATGGGTGAAACTCGTCGACGTATCACCGACGACGAGCGGTTTTTATCGCGTGTTTTTCGGCGGCGTCGCGCTGACATTGCTGCTGCTGTTGACGAAGCAGAGACTGCAGCTGACGAGACGCGTCTGGTTCATCCTCGGGTTTTCGGCCGTCTTTTTTGCGCTCGACCTGTGGTTCTGGCATCGCAGCATCGACTACATCGGGCCGGGACTGTCAACGCTGCTGGCCAATTTCCAGGTTTTCTTCATGATGCTGGCCGGCGTGCTGTTGCTGGGGCAGCGGCCGCGCAAGGTACAGATTATCGCGGTGCCGCTCGCGCTGGTCGGCCTTGCCATGATCGTCGGCCTGGACTGGCAGGAACTTCCCGCGGACTACCGCCTCGGAGTCATCTTCGGTTTGCTGACGGCGGTTGCCTATGCCAGCTACATGCTGACGATGCGTGCAGCCAGAACCGGGGCCGTGCATCCCCTGCCGACAAGGGAAGTTGCGCTGGTGTCCCTCGGGTCGGCCTTGCTCCTCGGGGTGACGGCATTGGCGGAGGGCGCTTCCCTCGCGATTCCCACAGCGATGGATGCGATGTGGCTGCTGGCATACGGCCTGCTGTCGCACTGCCTCGGGTTACTGCTGATTGCGAGCGCATTACCTCATGTTTCGACGACCCAGGCAGGGCTGGCGTTGCTGCTGCAGCCTACTCTGAGCTTCGTCTGGGACGTGTTGATATTCGGCCGGCAAATGATGCCGCTGGAGCTGGCCGGAGCGCTGATAGCGCTGGTGGCGATCTACCTGGGTTCGCGAACGGGCTCAAAGCAGGCGCAAGGCTGACGGCAGCACCTCGATCTCAAAGCGCGTGGCCATCGGCTGAACCTCGCCGTCCAGGTGAGAGGGCAGAGGAGCAGCGGACTCGATCGTCAGCTTCCGCACGCTGGTGTGCGAAATCTCCGTTTCCGCCATATGCCGGCCGCGAACGAGTTTGGGTATCAGGCCACATATCCGCAGGCGGGAAACCGGTGCCGCAATTATGAGTTCGAGCAGACCGTCGTCGTTCCTCGCCATCGGCGCAATGTGGAACATTCCGCCGATCCAGGCACCATTGCTGACATTCGCAAGCGTTACCGGGCCCTGCCAACGCAGGTCGTTCGCCGTAATCGTCATCTCCGGCGTAGCGATGCCTTCGGCCACGCAACGGAATATCGCAAGGAGATAAACGAGATCGCCGACCGGCCATCGATAGGACCGCGCCACCTTGGTCACTTTGGCATCGAACCCGACGCCGGCGCCGTTGGCGAAAAAGCGGTCATTCATGCGACCGGCATCGACAGGGCGGTCCGGCTGCCGTCCTGCCAGTCGCTCGGCGAGCTGGGCGGTTGCCAGTTTCCAGTCGAGGGGGATCTCGCAGGCTTTGGCGAAGTCATTGCCGGTGCCGACAGGGATTACTCCGAGGCGGCCAGGCACGCCTGAGTGCAGGATGCCATTTACCGCTTCGTATATGCTGCCGTCGCCGCCAGCAATAATGATGTCGCGCGGCCCTTTCGCGAGTAACGCACGAATTTGTTGTTCCAGGTCGCCGACAGCGCGGCTCCTGTAAACGCGAAAACCGAGATTCGCCTGGCGGAGTATGCCCTCGATAGCCCCGAGTCGCCGGCCGGCCCTGCCGCGGCCCGCCGTCGGATTTATGAACAGGGAAACAGCTTTGCTTGTCATGGCGCTTCCGCGGTTTCTTCCGGCCCGATGCTACAATGGCGCCTTCGTCAATCGCAAAGCAGATCTCCTTTATGCTCGAGCTGGGTGTCAAATTCCTGATCAGCTACTTTATCGGCTCGCTGATGGGTGCGCTGATCGTCGGCAAGCTGCGCGGCGGCGTCGATATTCGCACGATGGGCAGCGGCAATGCCGGTGGTACGAATGCGCTTCGAACCCAGGGATTCCTGTTTGCGCTGGGCGTCGTCGTCATCGATGTCGGCAAGGGCGTGGTGGCTGCCGGCGTCGTGCCCGGTCTCGACATTCCGTTTGCACCGAAGGATCCCGAAATCTCCAGAACCTGGCTCATGCTTTGCTGTGGCGCCGCCGCGGTATTCGGCCATGTCTGGCCGATCTACCATCGCTTCCGTGGCGGCAAGGGCGCGGCCACGCTCATTGGTTCGTTTATCATTATCGGGCCGGCACTGATCCCCCCGTTGCTCGCCGTGTTCGCCGTTGTGCTCATCCTGTCCGGCTACGTTGGCCTGTCGACTATGTCTGCTGCGATCTCCGTGCCGATACTGATCGCTATCAGGCACCTGCCGGACGAACAGCCTTTATTCATCTACTGCATGGTTATGGCCGGATTCATCGTTTTCTGGCATCGATCCAACATCCAGCGGATGCGGGAGGGAACCGAGCATCGCAACTGGAAAGTCATGATTTTCAGCGGTAAGCGCAAGACCGCGAATGATGAGCAGTCTTGAAGCCCCGCAGATACACTGTCACCTGAGCGAGGAAACGAGCGCCAGGCTCGAAAACTTCGAATCGTTTGTGAGTATCGATTCGACGAACTCGTATCTGATGTCCCAATCGGCCCCCGCGCCCGGGCGCTTGCGTGTGGCGATTGCCGGCGAACAGACGCATGGCCGGGGAAGGCACAACCGGCAGTGGGTCTCTCCGCAAGGGTCCGGACTGTACCTGTCGATCTCGTATTCCTTTGCGAATATGCGCGGCGATCTACCCGGCCTGACGCTGGCGCTGGGTGTTGGCGTCATTGAAGCGCTGACGAGGCTCGACGTCGACGGGGTGAGCCTGAAGTGGCCGAATGATATTGTCGCCAGAGACAGCAAGCTCGGCGGTATCCTGACCGAAGTCCATTCCAGCGCGGCGAAGCATACCGCCGTCGTTTCGGGTATTGGCCTGAACCTGAATCTGCCCTCTGACGCCGAACTGGCGGATGCCTCGGACTGGGCACACAAGCCGATCGACCTTGCCGCCATTACCGACACGCCGCCGGCATCCGATCAACTCGCGGGCATGATTATCGAGTCGACCCTGGATACCTGCATCGCATTCGAGACCGGCGGGTTCGCGGCGTTCTGTCAGCGCTGGCGCATGCACGACTGGCTGCTCGGACGCGAGATAACGGTCGATATGCCGGGCCGCCAGGTTAAGGGCACCGCGCAGGGCGTCGACGACGATGGCGCATTGCTCATCGCCAACCGCAGCGGCCGGTTGAGAATTGTGTCGGGCTCTATCGCGCTGGCCGGTGTCGCGGGTGGCGACGAGTGAGTTCCTTGCTGCTCGACATTGGGAACACGCGCCTCAAGTGGGGTGTGCTGGAGAAAGGCGCTATTCGCCGCACCGGCCACATAGCTCAGGAAAAGATTCGCCAGGATGGTTTGACTGCGCTCACGTCGAGGTTGCCGCGGCGCGTTGACAAGGTAATGGCCAGCAATGTTGCGGGTACCAGTTTTGCGACGCGACTGTCCGGCGTGGTCGGCATGCATTGCGATTGCGACGTGCAATTTGCGCACAGCACCAGAAACGCCTGTGGCGTCACGAATGGCTACAAACAACCGCGACGCCTCGGTGTTGATCGCTGGGTAGCCATGATCGGAGCGTGGGCGGAATTCGAAGGCGCCTGTCTGGTCATCGACGCAGGAACCGCCGTAACCATAGACGCCCTCGACGATACAGGCCAACACCTGGGTGGCCAGATCATTCCGGGCGTGAGCGTGATGGCACAGGCTCTCGCCGAGAGAACAAGTGACATTCCGGATACGAGCCGGCGTTCCGCGCGCAAGGTAAACGACATTACGATGTTTGCGCAAAATACGGGCGGTGCCGTGGCCTTTGGCGCGCTCAATGCCGTGGTCGGTGCGATCGAGCATGCGAAAGACGTGATGCTGGTTGAGGGATATGCGCCAGCGATCGTCTTGACCGGTGGTGGCGCCTCGCGCATCCTTAGTTCGCTCGCGGGTGCGCCGAAGCATCGTCCGCACCTGGTACTGCAGGGACTGGCGCGCATGCTGGACGATTGACGATGAAGAATCTGCTGCTGCTTCTGATACTGGCAAACATTCTCTATTTCGTGTGGGGGATGTTCTCCGGTGGTTCGGAGCAAGCGGGGGTAGCCGTGGTCGAGGAGTCCGAGCTCGGGCCACCGCTCGAGGTCAAAATGGACCGCGGTGTGGAAGCTGCTGCGAGTGTCGGCGCCGTTCTGGGTTCCGGCGAGCCTTCGGACCTGGCAGCTGTCGTTGGTCGTTCCTGCGTGACGATTGGGCCTTTCAAAGTAGTGTCCGATGCCGAAGTTGCTCAGACTTTGTATGCAGGCGAAGGGATGCGCGTGTACCTGCGAACCACAGCGGGCCAGATTTTTGTCGGCCACTGGGTAACGATCCAGAATATTGCGGACACACTGACGCGCAAAGACATGCTCGAGAAGCTGCGCGCTGGCGGATTGTCAGACGCGTACCCGGTGACAACCGATGACGCCGGTCTTGGAATTTCGCTTGGGCTGTTTGGCGAGCTTGAGGGCGCCGAAAAAGTCGAATTGCAGGCCAAGTCGCTCGGCCTGCCTGCCAGCATTACGCCGCGGACCCGGGAAGGCGCGATATTCTTCGTCGATATCGCGTTGCCACCCGGCAAGGGGGCGGGCGCGATCGTCGACAAATACGGTGAGGAAAAGGTACTCTTGCGCGACGCGGCAACCTGTCCGCAGTCCATGTAGCCGGCATAGCTCAGCTGGTAGAGCAACTGATTTGTAATCAGTAGGTCCCGGGTTCGACTCCTGGTGCCGGCACCACCTCCATTCAGCTGCGGGTCTATTGCTTGTAGACCTTGCCTCCTTTCATCACGAAGTCCACGTCGAGCAACTCGTCGATATTCTCCAGCGGCGAGCCGCTGACGGCGATGATGTCGGCAAACTTTCCTGCCTCGATCGTGCCGATCGAATCGGACATACCCAGCAGGTCCGCGGCATTGATCGTCGCGCTTACTAGCACGTCCATCTCGGACATGCCTGCTTCCACCATCAGCACTGCTTCCTCGGCGTTGGTGCCATGCGGCGAAACGCCACTGTCGGTGCCGAAAGCAATATTGACCCCGGCTTTATAGGCCTCGGAAAAATTGCCGGCCATGTCGTTGCCGACGCGGATGGCTTTTTCCGCTACCGCCGGAGTCAGGAAGTCCGACTCGACGGCGATCGTCGAGACGGTTTTGCCCGCGAGCAAGGTGGGAACCAGGTATGCGCCCGTCTTGAGAAACAGTGGAATTGCCCTCTTGCCCGTATAGCTGCCGTGCTCGATGCTGGCAACCCCGGCTTCGAGTGCTGCCACGATACCGTCTTCGTTGTGCGCGTGTGATGCGACCTTGCGATTCATGCGGGCTGCCGCCTGGACGACTTCCTGCAATTCGTCCATTTCCATTTGCTGGCCGGTACCGGTTGCGCGGTCGGTCATAACGCCGCCGGTCGACGTGATCTTGATCAGGTCGGCGCCGTACTTGATCTGATTGCGTGCCGCCCTGCGGCAGTCATAGGGACCGTCGCAGATCGAATCGTCGGTGAACAGCTCCATAAACTCCGGCCGCATGCCGCTGACATCGGCGTGGCCGCCCGTGATGCCGACGCCGCCGGCCGCGACGATGCGCGGTCCGTCGATCCAGCCATTATTGATGCCGTCACGCAGGGCGTACATTTCCTGCCCGGAGTTACCGACATCGCGCACGGTCGTGAATCCCGCCTCCAGCGTACGCATGGCGAACATGATGCTGCGTACGAGGATCTGTTGCGGTGACATTCGAAGCGCCTCGGAGTCCCGGTCGGGTCCGAGTTCGCCTTGCAGGTGCACGTGCATGTCCATGAGGCCGGGCATGACGAAATAGTCGCGCAAATCGATGACTTCGACGTCATCGCCAAAATTTTCGGGAATCGCAAAGCCGGTGCGTAGGTCGGATATGCGCTCGTTTTCTACGACGATGGTTCGATCAACCAGTATCGACTCCCCGGGTATGGCGAGTAGCGCTCCGGCATAAATGAGCTTGGTTTCGGCCTGAGCGGCAAAAGCCAGTGACACGATAAGGGTCGCGCCAAATCCTCGCATTAAACGCAGCATTGGAACCTCTCTTGCTATTTCTTGCTGTTTTCCGGCTGATTGTACTTGAAGAAGTCGCCGAGCTGCTTGAACTCTTCGACTCGGCCCGAGCCTTTGCGCCAGGCAAGACCGATCTGGCGGTAGCTGCCCTCAGCCAGCGGGTAGAGCCGCACCTTGGTGTTGCGTAACAGCACGGAGCCTTCACCCATTGCGGGCAGGAACGTTATACCGAGATCGGCGTCAACCATTTCGATCAGCGTCAGCAAGCTGCTCGCCGCGAAGCCTGGATCAACAGGAGCGAGCGGACCGCTGCATGATGTCATTGCGGCTGGCCGGGTGCATTGCGCCGGCCAGTCGCAAATTACATACTTATCCGTTCACCCGGATAACCTGGCAAACGAAGCAATGCGGATTTCCGATAAAGGTCTTCTGAAGACCAAGGCCTATGTCGACGGGCAATGGATCGACGCCGACAGCAAGGAGACGCTGGCTGTACGAAATCCCGCAACCGGCGAAAATATTGCCGAGATCGCAAAATGCGGTACAGCCGAGACGCGGCGGGCGATCGAGGCCGCCCGGAGGGCACAGATCGAATGGCGTCGGAAGACCGCCAAAGAGCGTGCCGCGGTCATGCGGACATGGTTCGACCTGATGATGGCGGCGCAGGAGGACCTGGCGCAGATTCTCACGGCCGAGCAGGGCAAACCACTGGCCGAGGCGCGCGGCGAGGTGGCTTACGGAGCCAGTTATATCGAGTGGTTCGCAGAGGAAGCCAAGCGCATCTACGGCGACATGATCCCGCAGCCTTCCAACGACAAGCGCATCGTGGTGATCAAGCAGCCTGTCGGTGTGGTGGCCTGCATTACGCCATGGAATTTCCCGAACGCCATGCTGACGCGCAAAATCGCCCCGGCGCTCGCAGCCGGATGCACCGTGGTCTGCAAGCCCGCAAATGAAACGCCCCTGTCGGCACTGGCATTCGTCGAACTTGCCGAACGTGCCGGCGTGCCGGCGGGCGTGATCAATGTGGTTGCCGGTAAAACGAAAGAAATTGGCGCGGAGCTGACAGCGAATCCGATCGTTCGCAAGCTGACGTTCACGGGATCCACGCAAGTCGGCAAACTGCTGATGGAGCAGTGCGCGGGCACCGTCAAGCGCACATCGATGGAACTCGGCGGCAACGCGCCGTTCATTGTCTTCGATGACGCCGATCTGGACGACGCCGTCAAAGGCGCAATCATCTGCAAGTTCCGCAATGCGGGCCAGACCTGTGTCTGCGCCAACCGGATTCTCGTCCAGGAAGGCGTGTACGACGAATTCGCGGAAAAACTCCATTCAGCAGTCGGAACGCTCAAGCTCGGCGCGGGAACCGACGAAGGCGTCTCGGTTGGTCCGCTGATAAACGAAGGCGCCGCGAACGACGTGCTCGGCTTTGTCGAAGATGCCGTGGCTAAAGGCGCCAATGTCGTTGCCGGCGGCGGCCGTTCGGATCTCGGTGCGTGTTTCGTCGAGCCGACCGTTCTTACGAATGTCAGCGACGATATGCGGGTGTTTCGCGAGGAGATCTTTGGCCCCGTGGCGCCGCTGTTCAGATTCTCGACGGAAGAAGAGGCCATTGCGATGGCCAACGATACCGAATTCGGGCTCGCCTGCTATTTCTATGCTCGCGACGTCGGTCGAATCTGGCGCGTTGCCGAGGGTCTCGAGTACGGCATCGTCGGCATCAACGAAGGCATTATCTCGAACGAAATGGCGCCGTTCGGGGGCGTCAAGGAGTCCGGACAGGGCCGCGAAGGCTCGAAATACGGCCTCGATGATTACCTCGAAATCAAATACATGTGCATGGGAGGAATCGAGTCGTAAAGTAGGAGTCCGATTCTGGCTAGTCTTGCGCCCGCCCGCGCGTATACTGGTCACATGGAACCGCAGCACGAAATATTCGAACGCGCCCGACTCTCGCGCGACGCGAGGTTCGATGGTCAGTTTTTCGTCGGCGTAAAGACTACGGGTATCTATTGCCGCCCGGTCTGTCCGGCCGTTGCGCCAAAGTCGAGAAACGTGTCGTTCTACCCGACTGCCGCGGCGGCATCGGAGGCTGGCTACCGTCCCTGCCTGCGTTGCCGTCCGGAGTGCGCGCCCGGGACGCCTGCCTGGAACGGAACCTCGACAACCGTGCGTCGCGGCCTGCGGCTGATCGCCAATGGCGCCCTGGACGACGGTTCCATCGAAGAACTGGCCGAGCGCCTTGGCGTGACGAGTCGCCACCTTCGGCGACTGTTTACGAAGCATGTCGGAGCGTCGCCGTTATCGGTCGCACACACGCAGCGTCTGCATTTCGCAAAGCGCCTGATCGACCAGACGAGCCTGCCGATGACGCATGTCGCCGCGGCAGCCGGCTACGGGAGTGTTCGCCGCTTCAACGATACATTCCGAAAAACCTACGGACGCACGCCGCGCGAACTTCGGCGGCGGAGTGAGGCAAGCGTCTCCAAGGATGCGGCGCTAACTGTCAGCCTGCCTTATCGCCGCCCGTTCGATTGGGCGGCGATGCTTGAATTCCTGAACGAACGCGCGACGCCCGGCGTTGAACAGGTCATTGATGGTGCGTATTTACGAACGGTCAGTTGCGAGGGGCAGGCAGGCGTTATCGAGTGCCGCGATGGCAGTGGCGACAGTCTGAACCTGACCTTGCACGGTGTTCCGACGACAGCCGTCTTCGGCACCGTGCAGCGCGTTCGGGAGATGTTCGATCTGGATGCTCCGATCGCCGAAATCCACGAGAGGCTGGGGGCGGACGCTCACTTGCGGGCCTTGCTGCGAAAGAGTCCCGGCGTTCGCGTGCCGGGTGCCTGGGACGGTTTCGAGTTGTTCGTCCGCGCCATTCTGGGTCAGCAGGTTTCGGTCAGAGCGGCGACGACATTATCGGGCCGCGTCGCGCAACGTTACGGAACCGCGATAATTCTGCCGGCGTCGCTCGCGAGACCGGATTCCCGACTCAGCTTGTCGCATCTTTTCCCGGCGCCGCGGGCATTATTGCGGGCGCGATTCAATGGTATCGGCCTGGTCGCGAGTCGTGCTGCCGCAATTCGCGGTGCGGCATCTGCCGTTGCCGCCGGACGGATCGCATTCGATGGCCAGCAGGACCCGGATCAGTTTTGTGCCGCGCTGAAGGAATTGAGCGGTATCGGCGAATGGACGGCGCAGTACGTCGCAATGCGGGCACTCAAGTATCCGGATGCGTTTCCCGCGACCGATCTAGGCCTGCTCAAAGCCATGGATTGCAATACGAATGAACTGAAGAATCGTGCGGAATCGTGGCGCCCCTGGCGCGCGTATGCCGCCCTGTTATTGTGGAGCTCGCCCGCGAGTTCCGGAGGCTAGACACATGTATTACTGCTATCTCGATACTCCGATCGGCGACCTGTTACTCGCTGGCGACGAAGACGCACTTAGCCTGATCGGGTTCCCGAAAGGAACTATGCGACACGACCCTGAACCCGACTGGATCTATAACGAAAAGCCGTTTGCGAAAGCGCGCCAGCAGCTGACGGAGTACTTCGCCGGCGAGCGCAAGGAGTTCGATCTGCCGCTGCGGCTGACGGGAACGGAATTCCAGGTGCGCGTCCTCGAGGAGCTGCAGAAGATCCCCTACGGTGAAACGACATCCTATGGTGATATCGCGAAACGCATAGGCAGTCCTAATGCCATGCGTGCAGTCGGCGCCGCCAATGGTCGCAATCCGATACCGATCATCGTGCCTTGCCACCGGGTCATTGGCAGCAGCGGGGACCTCACCGGGTTCGGCGGCGGCCTGGATACCAAGGAGGCGTTATTGCGGCTCGAAGCCGAAAACAGCGAGTTGTTACAGGCGCTTTCCTTCGAGGGCGCGGACGACGGCTGACGGTTCGACGCCTTCGAGCACGCGGTCGTCGCCCTGCAATGTGGTGAATGCGGATTCCAGCGGCAGCACGCCGGCCCAGATCGGGATCTCGTAATCCTCATCCTCATCTTCCGGCATGCCGGTAGAAACCTTGGCCGAGCCTGTCTCGATCTCGAGAGCGATGACTCCTGTCATCTTGACTTCCTTTTCCAGGGGCTCGCGTAACTCACCCCAGCGACCCGGCATGATGTGCTCGCCGATGACGCGCATTGCGCGGACTTTTCTGTCGTAATTCTCGACGAGCGAGGGCTTGCCGAATACTGTTGCCGAGCGATAGTTCATCGATGAATTGAATGCAGATCGCGCAAAGACGAGGCCATCGACAAGCGTCACGTTCAGGCACGCCCGCTCAGTCTGTTCGAGCATCCTGATAATGCGTGCCTTTCGCGCGCCGTGCAGGTAGATCGTTTCGCCCTCGCGGCCATGCAGCATGGGTACGACGACCGGCTGGCCGTCCTGCACGAAGCTGACGTGTGCGACGGGCGCCGCATCGAGAATTTCGTGCACGGTTTCTCTGTCATAGCCCGCTTTCTCGTGCAGTTGTCGGACCTTATTTCGCTTTGAAATCTCGTAATGCTTGCTCATTCGATCTGCCTAATTCAGAAAACGCGGCGCCAGTGTCGTGGCAACCAGGGTAACCAGGATGACACCGATTATATTTACGACCAGGCCGGCCCTGGCCATTCTCGGGATATTCAAAAGCCCGGAGCCGAAAACTATGGCGTTCGGTGGTGTTGCGACCGGCAACATGAATGCACAACTCGCGGCAAGCGTAACCGGCACAGCGAGAACAATCGGAGCGATGCCCGACTGGATCGCGATGGCGCCGACGATCGGCAGGAACGTGGCCGTCGTTGCCGTATTGCTCGTCAGTTCGGTGAGGAAGATGATCATCGCGACAACCGACACGACAATCAGCAGCTGCGGCAGTGCCCCGACAGCCTGAAGCGTGGCGCCGAGCCACTCTGCCAGCCCGGTGCTGATGAATGCACCGGCCAGCGACAGCCCGCCGCCGAACAGGAGTATGACGCCCCAGGGCAATTGCTCCGCGTACTTCCAGCGCAATAACAGCGGATCGCTGCGGTCGCCGCTGGGTATCACGAACATCGCGATTGCGCCGGCGATGGCGATGCCGGAATCGTCGAGCGCAGAAAGTCCGGGCAGCGTTATCCAGAGCGGCCGCCCGATCCATGCAACGACCATGATTGCAGCGACGATCGCGATGCGGATTTCGGGTGTGCTGATCGGTCCGAGTTCCGACCGCAGCCGAACGAGTTCCGCCTTCGCCTCGCCGGACGTCCTGAAGTCGACACTGAAAGCCCAGCGCGTAAGTGCCAGCCAGCACAAGGGCAGCAATCCTATGGCAAGCGGAACGCCGATAAGCATCCAGTTCGAAAAATGGATCTCGACGCCGTAACTGTCGAGCATGAAGGCGGCCAGCATCGCATTGGGCAAGGTGCCGACGAGCGTAGTCATACCACCGATCGTGGCGCCATACGCCACGGCAAGGAGGATTGCGTACTGAAAATCCTCTTTCGCCCTTTGGTCGAGATCGCGAATCGAGGAATGTATGACCGTAACGACGGACACGGCGACGGGCGTCAGCATCATTGCCGTCGAGGTATTCATGACCCACATGCTGATCAACGCGCTGGCCAGCAAGAAACCGCCGACGAGCAGGCGACCGCTGCCGCCGGCGTGTTGCAGCACGTTCAGCGCGATACGGCGATGCAGGTTCCAGCGCTGCATTGCGAATGCAACGATGAAGCCGCCGAGAAACAGGTAGATTACTTTGTTGGCGAAAGGCGCGGTCGTATCGACCATGCTGACCGCACCGAGAAGTGGAAAGCACACGATCGGCAGCAGCGCAGTGACGGCAATCGGCACGGCCTCGCTTGCCCACCAGGTGGCCATCAGGACCGTAACGGCAGCCACGGCCCAACCGGCGTCGGACAAGCCGGTCGGCGCATCCGAAACGAGCATCAGGATGCTCAAAACGGGGCCGAGTACGAGTCCGACCCGTTGGTGGGTTGACCTGCCAGGCACAGGTTTGCCGTTCTCAAGGTCCATTTTGGTCCAGTTCGCAAAAATAAGGCTACATCTTGTGCACAACTCGCCTTCCTATACAAGATGTAGTAGCATTCCGAGCGTACCAATTCGGTACGCACGGAGATGGGATGTAAAAGGCAATGCGAGTGGGGCGCCGTGCCGGTTGCATGATTCGATGGCGGGCATCACGTGCTTCCTCTCAACACGTAGCTAAAAGGGCGGTAGCCTGCGCAACCCCCTGGGCCATCGGAGTAGCGACCCCAACGTGATTCGCCGGATACATCTTCTGCTTGCTATGCCGCCCGGTTTCCGGGCGGCCTTTTTATTTGTGTTGCTGGCCGGCTGTGCGTCGGGGCCTCCGGAACTGCCGTATCCGGCATTCATCCAGGCCGATGAACTGGAGGACGTGTTTCTCGCCAGCCTGCCCGGTATTCGTGCCAAACAGTTTTCCGGCGACCCGCAGACACGACGAACCACGAACAGAATCAATTTGCCGCCCGGCTGGCAGGGCACGACCGGCGCCGCGCCGGGGAAACTTCTCGAGATTTTCGTGCTGGGCGGCGACCTGACTATCGGTGACCTGTCGTTTGGCCCCGGCGGATACGCCCACGTGCCTCCCGGGACTTTCGGATTCAATCTCGAGACGAACGACGGTGCGCAAATCCTCTACTACCTCGACGACGTGGATCCGCTGGCTATGATCCGGTCGCCGACGCTACTCGACAGCGGCTTGCTCGACTGGCAACCGACCGATATCGATGGCGTTGCTGTGAAAATCCTGCGGGACGACCCCGGCAACGGCGCCCGCACCTGGCTGATGCGAATCTCACCAGGTGCGGTGATGCCGTGGTCTTCGTCGTCGGCTGTCCGCGAAGGTTATCTGATGAGCGGTCAATTTCAGGGCAGTGAGTGTGTGGCCGGCGACGCGCAAACGTGGACGTACACACCGGGCGGCTATTTTCTCCGGCCCGCAGACGCGATGAATGGCGGTCCGGAATCAATGGCGTTGACTGAGTCAGTATGGGTGCTCCGTGAGCGAACGGCTGGCAGCGAAACGACAGTGGGTGCTTGCGGGCAGCAGTCCGGACCGTCAAGCCCGGGTCAGAAGTAAGCATCCACGAGGCTGCTTTCGGCATAGAATCAGCGGCTGGAAATGACCCAAAGCGGACGTTTTGCTGGCACCTCATGCTGTCGTTGACCACTGCGGGCCTCTTGCAATACAGAGCCTGATTACGATTGGCAAACAGTAACTCCCAACCTAGTACTGTCAGCTTCTTGAAATAGGAGTAAGAAATTTGGATTCACACAATACGAACGAACGCTGGCTCACCGTATACAAATATTTCCTTATGGCTGCAGTTGCTCTCAGTGTAATCGGGGCCGCAAAATTCATAGTAAGTATTTCCGGCCAGTTTTCGGGCAGCACGCTCGTAGGTATGTCAGTTTGGGCCCTTGTGAAAACAGGGCTTTTCGTGTTCGCGCTTTGGTCTATGAGGAGAGTCGGCGAGAAGTGGGTTCGTGAGCTGCAGCTTTTGATCAACGGCGTTGCTGTAATAATAGTGATCATCGGATTTGTTCAGCCCAGCTCTTATAACACCTTCATACACGTTGGCAGTTACTTTGTTTTTCCGATTGCAGACGTCATACCTTGGAAGCTTGTCTCTGAGCTGTCGCTTGGTTTTCTCGTTAGTTGGGCGACATCTATCGCCTCATTGACGTTTGCAGCGTATTTTTTCTTCCGGTGGTTGAAGTGGGCACCGCCGCGCGCCGCTGAGCGGCAGACAGCTCCATGGCGCAAACAGCGAATTCGGGCCGGTGTTCTTACGGCACTACTTGGCCTTCTTTTGGGAATTGTTGGGTTGGCATTCGGTCAACAAATGGCCTTCCTCTCCGGTGTGATGTCAGGTGTTGCACCGTCCGGGATCAGCATCCCCTTTCCCGTTGTCGCCATCGTTGTCGGTATCATCATCGGTGGCTTGATGTTTTGTGGGGAACAGGGTCGGGGTCGACCAATGATCTGGCTTGCCGCCGTGACCGCCCCACTCTTAACTATCTCGGTGATGTCTAGTCCGGTATTTATTCTGATCGTCCTGGCGATCAGCATCTACTTGATATGGGTCCTAAGGAAAACAAAGCCGGCGAAAGTAAGTGAATGACCGCTTGTGGCCGAAAGCTGCCGGTAGCCTGGTTTCAGCTACAATGGCCGCTAATGACCTAGAGCGGCCGGTAACAAGTTCTCGGGAGGAGTCTGAGTGAAATTGCTGAAACTCGCAGATTGGGCAAATATCGCCGAAATAGTTGCAGCGATTGTGATCGTTATCTCTCTCGGGTATGTGGGTCTGGAAATCAATCAGAACACGAAGGCGCTCCAGAATGAGTCGCACAGAAGCACGCTGGAAATGATGAATTCAGGCCAGAATATTTTGGCGACTGATGCGGAATTTCACAGGATCTACAAATCTGGGTTGGAGTCTCCCTCGGACCTCGACGAGGCTGAATGGTCTCGGTTTGTACAGTTCACGCTTCCAAGAATAGGCGCTTGGGAGTACTTGTTTCTTGCAAGACTCGAAGGATCCGTTAGCCCCGGAGCGTGGGCCGCATTCGACCCGTACTTCCGAGAGATAATCTGCATGCCTGGCTTGGTCAGATTCATTGCTGAGTACGAAACATCTTACGCGCCAGAATTCGTCGCCTACATTAAGTCTGACCCGATGAGTCAATGCCATGACTAATCGGAGCCTAGCGCTCCATCGAATGACTGCTTCTGGCCGTTAGCAGCCTGTCGGACCTTCTCTAAAGCAGCCATTTGAGTGACCGCTGTCGGTGAAGTCAGCCTTTGATCACGCCTTCTCGAAACCCTTTTTCTGAACTTGCCGAGTGCATTACTTCGCCAGTTTCGTAATCCCCTTCCCCAGCTTCATCAACTTGGTCAATGTACTGGTCGGAATGTCGGCAATCTGCTCATACCAGCCACTCGTCGTCTCGACGAATTCCAGCATGTTGTGAATACGCTCCTTGATGACTGGATCGGTATCGTCCTCGTCGTCCACTTCTTCGGCCGCTTTCCTCAGCATCGACAGCGTCGGGTTTAGTTCTCGCTGTTTGCGTTGTTCGATGATGACGCGGAACAGTTCCCACACGTCGTGCAGGGACTCGAAATAATCGCGCCGGTCGCCGAGCACGTGTGTCATGCGCACGAGGCCGAAGCTCTGCAGTTCGCGTATGGAAGTTGAGACGTTGGAGCGGGCGACTGACAGCGCATCGACGATCTGGTCGGCGCGCAGCGGTTCCGGTGAGAGGTAGAGCAGGGCCTGGATCTGGGCTACCGTGCGGTTGGTACCCCAGCGGGTTCCCATTTCGCCCCAGTGGAGAACGTAGCGCTCGACGGCAGGCGACAATTGCATGGCCCTTCTCCTGTTTCAGTCCAGACTGAAGTTAGGGAAATTACGGCACTTTTGCAATTGCCACAACGCGCCGCGGCGCCGGCCAGCCCTCGACGGTCCGCGTCGGATCATCGAGGTCGAGTGCTTCTGCCAGAGATTCGAACTGCATCCACCTGGTGGATCGTTGCTCTTCAGTCGTCGTCAGCGATTTATCGACGATTTCTACGTCGCCGAAACCCGAACGCTCCAGCCAGGTCGTCAGTTCGTTGATCGTCGGCAGCAGCCAGACGTTGCGCATGCGCGCATAGCGCCCGGGCGGAGTGCTGGCGTATGACTCCTCGCCCGGCATGAATATGGTCTCGAGCACGAGCTGTCCCTGCGGCCGCAGCGTGGACTTGAGCTGTCGCAGATGATCGATCGGCGACCGCTGATGATAGAGGACCCCCATCGAAAACGTGGTGTCGAAGGCTTGCGCATCGCCGGGCGCCTCGTCGAGGCGCAGTGGCAGGACGAATACGTTGTCCGGGGAGAGGAATTTCGAGACCGCGAGGAATTGCACGACGTAAAGCAGTGTCGGATCCATGCCTATGACGCTGCTTGCGCCGGCTTCACGCATCCGCAGGGCGTAATAGCCATTGCCGCAGCCGACGTCGAGCACCCGGCGGCCCTGCAGACTCTCGATTGCTTTTTCCAGGCGCCCCCACTTGATATCCGAGCGCCATTCGGCGTCGATCGCTATGCCGCCGAGGTCGAACGGCCCTTTGCGCCAGGGGGACAGCTCCAGCAACAGGGCTCGCGAAGCATCGGTGCCGGATGCCGGCAGCCGCTCCAGCACCTCGAGCCAGCGCGGCATGTCCCCATGGGCATCCGGAGACAGGCGCTTTCGGATCAGCGGCTCCAGTGCCGGCCGCCAGTCCGGCAGGTCCAGCCCGGCCAGGCAGGCCCAGAGGCGGTCGTAGTCCATCATGCGGACTTGATTGCGACGATCGAGACGAAGTTGAAGTAGCGCAGCCAGACCGCGGCATGATCGAAGCCGGCTTTCTTCAGCCGTGCCTTGTGGGCGGCCACGGTCTCCGGGATCAGGACGTTTTCCAACGCGGCTCGTTTGCGCGCGATCTCGAGATCCGAGTAGGAGTTGCGGCGCTTGTGCTCGTGATGCAGGTCGACGAGCAGCTCTTCCATCCGGGGATCCTCATCCACAACCTTTTCGGACAGGAGCAACAGGCCGCCGGGCGTCAGGCCCGAATAGATACGGCCGATCAGCTCCTCGCGGGAGCCGGGGGACAGGAATTGCAGCGTGTAATTCATTACTACCATCGACGCGTTCTCGATCGGTGTATCCTCGATATCGGCGAGCAGAACGTCGACGGGCGCACGCCCCGGGAATGCCTCACCGTCGCGGGTGATGATCTCCGTGCAACGCTCGATCATTGCGGGCGAGTTGTCGACCGCAATGATGCGGCAGTCCGCGGCACGGATACCCTGGCGCATCGCCAGCGTTGCGGCGCCCAGCGAGCAGCCGAGGTCGTAGCAGCTGGTGCCGTCTTTCGCGTAGCGCGCGGCCAGCGAGCCGATGGCCTCGATCGAGGCTGCGTAGCCCGGAATAGAGCGCTTCAGCATGTCGGGGAAGACCCGCGCGACGGAATCGTCGAAGCGGAAGGGCTCGCCGCCGCACTTCTCGTCGATATAGATTGTGTCTTCGTTCATAATCGCGTCGGCTATGTTACGCGAACTGCATACGGAACTCGGCATTCCCGGAGATTACGCCGAAAACGGCGGTCCGCCGGCTTTCGGGGAGGCGGCCGAACTCGTCGAGGTCGGCCCCAACCTCGTGGGCCGCATGCAGCGCTTGACGCCCGAGGCGGCCCGGCAGTGGCTGGCCATGGTCGCGGCGGCGGAAAAGGTCGGTATTCAGCTGCTCATCGTCTCGGGCTACAGGGGCATCGAGTATCAGGCGGACCTGATCCGCAAGAAGCTCGAGGCGGGCCAGGGCATCGATGAGATCCTCAGGGTCAATGCCGCCCCCGGCCATAGCGAGCACCACACGGGGCGGGCGGTCGACATCGCTACCCCGGGATCCAGGCCGCTGACCGAGGAATTCGAGGACACGGACGCGTTTCGCTGGCTCAGTTCGAGAGCCATAGAGTTCGGCTTTTCGCTGACCTACCCGCGGGATAATCCGTGGGGGATTGCCTATGAGCCGTGGCACTGGTCCCTGAAGGGCTGAAACCCGCTAATTTTCTTGTCTGCAGGCCTACACGCCGGGCCAAAAAGGCGTAAAATTCCGCCCCTAAGTTATTGACAGGTGGTTGGGACAATTAGACAATGCCCGGCTTGTGTCCGCGGAGGGGTACTCAAGCGGTCAACGAGGGCAGACTGTAAATCTGCTGGCTATGCCTACGTAGGTTCGAATCCTACCCCCTCCACCATGCGGGACACAATCTGAACCGGGTGGCGGACTGGGTTGGCAGAGCCGCCGAGGGGAAGACACAAAGAGAGTTTTATGAAATCCGGACGGTTGCTGAGACACACTGTCAGGATTTTTGCACGCCTCAAAAAGGCGTAAAGGCGGGTGTAGTTCAATGGTAGAACCTCAGCCTTCCAAGCTGATGATGTGGGTTCGATTCCCATCACCCGCTCCAGATGGAAGGACGAGCGTTGTACGGGACCAGGCCCACATAGCTCAGGGGTAGAGCACTTCCTTGGTAAGGAAGAGGCCCCGGGTTCAAATCCCGGTGTGGGCTCCAGACGCTAGCAAAATTTAATGATTGTAGGAGCCCGCCGTGCGGGCGATTAATTAACCCGGGACCAGGAAAATGTCTAAGGAAAAATTTGAGAGAACAAAGCCCCACGTA